>OGEZ01000098.1_pt1 | contig 95828 bp, 69 predicted proteins | sample 1570831 | NCBI WGS metagenome assembly OGEZ01 (sample SAMEA2582059, study PRJEB24529) | metagenome | biome: Human gut stool | place: China | collected 2011 | reverse complement strand
GGTTGACGAATACGACAAGCCTCTTCTCCAGTCCATAGGCAACGATTCCCTGCAGGATGAGTATCGCAATACGCTCAAGGCTTTTTACGGCGTGCTGAAAAGCTGCGACCGCTATATCCGTTTCGCTCTGCTTACAGGCGTGACGAAGTTCAGCAAGGTGAGCGTGTTCAGCGATCTGAACAATTTGCGTGATGTTTCTATGTCGCGTGAATATGAAAGCGTTTGCGGCATTTCGGAGGAGGAGCTTCATCAACATTTTGCGGAGGATGTGGAACTTTTGGCAAAAAATGGCAATTTGACACAGGCAGAAACATTTCAGAAATTGAAAGAATGGTATGACGGTTATCATTTTACTCAAAACGGCATTGATATTTATAATCCTTTCAGTTTGCTCAATACATTTGCTAACCGGGATTTCGGCAGCTACTGGTTTGAAACGGGTACGCCTACGTTTCTGGTCGAACTGTTGAAGAAGAGCCGTTACAACCTTCACCGTCTGACAGACGAAGTCGCTATGTCCGATTCGCTTATGGGCATTGACTCGATGGGCAACAATCCCGTGCCCTATCTTTATCAGAGCGGCTATCTTACCATTAAAGGATACAATCCGGAGTTCCGGGTGTATGAGCTTGGCTTCCCTAACAAAGAAGTAGAGGAAGGATTCACGAAGTTTCTTCTTCCCTGTTATGCACATTTGGATTCGGGAAACTCAGCCTTCGAAGTGATGAACTTTGTGCAGGATGTCCGAAGCGGCAATGTAGACGGTTTCATGAAGCGTCTTCAGAGCTTCTTCGCTGATACGCCTTACGAACTTGCCCGCGAGCTGGAGCTTCATTATCAGAACGTGCTGTTCATTGTGTTCAAGCTGATGGGCTTCTATACGCAGGTGGAGTACCATACCTCCCAGGGCCGCGTTGACCTTGTCCTTCAGACCGAGAAGTACATCTACGTGATGGAGTTCAAACTTGAGGGCACATCGGATGAGGCTCTCCGCCAAATAGAAGAGAAGAATTATGCCCTTCCTTTCGCTTCCGACCCTCGCACGCTGTACAAGATAGGCGTGAATTTCAGCAACGAGATTCGGGGAATCGAAGAGTGGAAGATACAGATAGGTTAACGGTAAGGTTATGAATATGAGAAAGGATTTGCAGCGTTTGGTTGCCTTATGCTGGTTTTCGGTGGCGTTTGTCGCGGCCTTTGCAAACGATGGAATATATTACACAAGCGGAAACCAGCTTCTTCCTCTTGTGGAAACCGATATTCATGTGTGGCGTGAGGTGCTTACGCTGAGTTGGGGAGAAGACCGGACAGCGGATGTGGACGTGTATTACGCATACTATAACCCGGGAAAAGAAAGGACCGTCCTTATGGGTTTTGAGGCTGATCCGCCGATGTATATGGATTCGCTTGACCTGAACGGTGCACATCCTGGCATATCGGACTTCACGGTGACAATGAACAACAAGCCATTGCCTGTGTTTGCTTCCATTGTGAGAGCCGACACGCTTTTTGTAAGCAACGGAAAAGTGCAGGCACTCGATCTTTCCCAGTATGAAATTGACGAGGCCCGGAGTGGCGGCTATTTGTGGAATCCGCAAATAAACGATGGGGTGTCCATAGCGTTTGTTTACCATTTCAACGCTACATTCAAGCCCGGATTTAATATTGTGCGCCATCATTACCGCTATCGCATGAGCGATTCCGCCTATTCTTATTATCAGCTCGACTATAAGCTGTCGCCGGCTTTGCGCTGGGCAAAGGGGAAAATCGGTGATTTTACGCTCCGCATCAAGACACGAGACGTACCGCTTCACTTTATGATGAAAGACAGTGTGTTTCAAAGATCAGTGAAGCCTACGGTGACGGGCACCGGGAAATGGCGCAGACGGACCATAATGTCCGGCAACGGAAGTGATAATGACTTGATGGACGTGGTGGAAGTTTTCCTGCGCAATGCCACAATCGAGTATAAGGTTACTGACTTTCGTCCTGGCTCGGAACTGAGAATCTTTTCCGCCGACTGCACTGAGACGAGTGTCATCAGTATGCCTACAGATTATTGTGCGTTCCGTTACAATCTGCTGTATGATTATCCGTTGACCTCCAGAATGTATCGTATTGTGCGCAATCTGCCTTTTGCTTACCGGGGGGTATGTGTTCAAGACAGAAGCGTTGGCACGGTTCTTCGGCATACGATGGTGGTATGTTCCTGATCCGGACTATCGGGCGACTCTTGAAAGCCTTACGCCCGAAGAGAGGGAATGGCTGAAGCAGTTTGAGGAACGTGCCAAGTCGCTTATTCGGCACTGACGGGAATTTCCTTGTAGGTTTCGTAACGGTGGGGAAAAGTCCATTTTGCGGTGAGAAGTAAAATGTGTACCTTTGCATGTATTTTTATCCGTTAAATTTTCATCTGTTCTTATGACGACATATTCGAATAAAGAAATCTGGCATGTAACATACCCGATTTTCCTGGGGCTGATTGCGCAGAATGTGATTAATGTGACCGATACGGCCTTTTTGGGGCACGTAAGCGAAGTTGCATTGGGTGCTGCCGCCATGGGAGGGCTGCTCTATATCTGTTTTTATACCGTGGCGTTCGGATTCAGTGTGGGTTCGCAGATATTGATTGCGCGCCGCAACGGTGAAGGGAACTACCGGGCTGTGGGGCCTATCATGTGGCAAGGGTCCGCTTTCAGCCTGATTATGGCGGTTGTGCTGCTGGGACTGATGTATTTTATAGCCGAACCGCTTATCCGTCTGATCGTGTCTTCCGATGCCATATTCGAAGCTACCTGCGAGTTTTATGTGTGGCGCATGTGGGGGTTCCTCTTCGCTTTCCTCAACGTGATGTTCCGCGCCCTTTACATTGGCATTACGCAGACAAAAGTGCTTACCATGAGTGCGGTAGTGATGGCGCTGGTCAACCTGGTATTCAATTATGCGCTGGTGTTCGGACGCCTGGGAATGCCCGAAATGGGAGTCCGTGGCGCGGCGCTGGCTTCTGTCATCTCGGAGGCTTCGTCGCTGGTATTCTACCTTGTTTATACGTATGTCAAGGTGGATCACCGGAAATATGGTCTGGGCCGTATTCCTCGTTTCGACGGAGGGATGGTGCTGCGCATCCTTCATATCTCATGCTTTACGATGGTGCAGTATTTTTTCTCGATGGGAATCTGGTTTGTGTTCTTTATTGCGTTGGAGCGTCTGGGCCAGCGCCAGCTTGCCGTCGCCAATATTGTCCGGAGCGTATATGTGGTGCTTCTTATACCCGCCCAATCCTTGTCTACCACCGCCAATACGCTGGTGAGCAATCTTATCGGAGCGGGCGGCGTAGACCATGTCATGTCGCTGCTGGGCAAGATAGCCCGGATGTCGTTTCTGATAATGATAATCTGCGCGGGCCTTTGCGCCCTCTTTCCTCACGCCATCTTGTCGGTCTATACCAATGAGGCGGCATTGCTGGAAGAGTCTGTGTCATCGCTCTATGTGGTGTGTGCGGCGATGCTGATCGCTTCGGTGGCGAACATTTATTTCAACGGCATTTCCGGAACGGGGAATACGCAGGCTGCGCTTTATCTGGAAGTGTTTGTCCTGGTGTTCTATGCCGTATACATTGTTGTTGTCGGTATGGTGGTGCAGGCGCCGGTCAGCATTTGCTTTACTACTGAGCTGGTTTATTATTCTCTGATGCTGACTATCAGCCTGATTTACTTGAAAAAAGCGAAATGGCAGAACAAAAAGATTTGAGCGTTCCGATTTTTTTGTAATTTTGCGCTCTGCGTTTGATAGGACAATTAAAACAATACAATATAATTATGTTCGACAATTTAAGCGAAAGACTGGAACGGTCGTTCAAGATATTGAAGGGTGAAGGCAAGATCACCGAAATCAATGTGGCGGAGACCCTGAAGGATGTGCGTCGCGCCCTGCTTGACGCCGATGTGAATTATAAGGTTGCAAAGAACTTCACCGATACGGTGAAAGAGAAAGCGTTGGGACAGAATGTGCTGACGGCTGTGAAGCCCAGCCAGCTGATGGTAAAGATAGTGCATGATGAACTGGCCCGCCTGATGGGAGGCGATACGGCCGAACTGGAGCTGAAAGGCCGTCCGGCAGTGGTTCTGATGTCAGGTCTGCAAGGTTCGGGTAAAACGACTTTCTCCGGAAAGCTGGCACGCATGCTGAAAACGAAAAAGAACCGCAAGCCTCTGCTGGTTGCCTGCGACGTATACCGTCCGGCAGCTATCGAACAGCTGAAGGTGTTGGGTGAGCAGATCGAAGTTCCCGTATACAGCGAACTGGAAAGCAAGGATCCGGTAAAGATTGCACTGAATGCCATTCAGGAAGCAAAGGCCAAGGGATACGATCTGGTGATTGTCGATACGGCGGGACGTCTGGCGGTGGACGAGCAGATGATGAACGAAATAGCTGCCATCAAGGATGCTGTCAATCCGGATGCTACTTTGTTTGTCGTTGACTCGATGACCGGTCAGGATGCCGTGAATACCGCGCGTGAGTTCAACGAACGCCTTGACTTTACGGGTGTGGTATTGACCAAGCTCGACGGTGATACCCGTGGCGGTGCGGCTCTTTCCATCCGCACGGTGGTCAGCAAGCCGATCATGTTTATCGGTACGGGCGAAAAGCTGGAAGCAATCGACGTGTTCCATCCTGCACGTATGGCCGACCGTATTCTCGGCATGGGCGATATCGTGTCGCTGGTTGAACGTGCGCAGGAGCAGTATGACGAGGCGGAGGCCAAACGTCTTCAGAAGAAAATTCAGAAGAATCAGTTTGACTTCAATGATTTTCTCAGCCAGATTCACCAGATCAAGAAGATGGGTAACCTGAAGGAGCTGGCTTCCATGATTCCGGGTGTGGGCAAGGCCATCAAGGATATTGATATCGACGATAACGCGTTCAAGAGTATCGAAGCCATTATCTATTCGATGACTCCCGAAGAACGTACTCATCCCGAAATCCTGAACAGTTCACGCCGTACCCGTATTGCCAAAGGAAGCGGTACGAGCATTCAGGATGTGAACCGTCTTTTGAAGCAGTTCGACCAGACACGCAAGATGATGAAGATGGTGACAGGCGGAAAAGTGGCCGGGATGATGCAGCGGATGAAGAAAAGATAAGGATATGAATATATAGAGTTGGTTTGCAGCGGGGAATATCGGTTCTTTTTTCGTTGCAAACCTTTTTTATTGGGGATATATGAAAACGAAGTTGATTCTGCTGTTCGTTCTGTTGCTTTCCATAAGGGCTTATGGGCAAGAGCCTGTTTTTTCAGAAACCGAGGACGGTTTGTTCGTGACCAAAGCCAAGTTTGTGGAGGAGTTTCACTTTGCCAAGTATGACAATGTGACTCCCTATATCCTGAAGCAGAAAACGTTTGAGCTTGACCGTTCCGGAAGGCGGTATGTTGTGAACTGCATGAAATTCAGGAACTGGAAAAATGATCCCGGGGACATTCATGTGGTCGAAATAAGGCGAGGCGGAAGAAGAGTCTTTTCCATGACCAATGATTTGGGGTGGGAATGCATTGACAACGAAACTCAAGGTCCCGGAAAGACATCTTTCTATTATAAGGTGAACTTGGATGACGATACGATAGCCTTGGTTTTCATGGGCATTTATATAATGAGTCAGCCCCCTTATCTCACTGTATTCGTCTTGAAGAAAGGGCATGGAGGTTTTGTGTTCAACAAGCCTTTTTATGTGAATGACATAAAGAGCGACGGGTATGAAACCGTTTTTACTTTGCAGTCCAATACGTTGGAGTATCTGGATATAAACAGCGGTCCGATCAATTCGCCGGATCTGCATACGCTGACTTTCAAAGACGGAATGATGTATTATAAGTAAGGCTTGGACTGGTGTGCGTCTGGGCAGGAAGGGTGCTCCTTGCGTGCTTAAGATGCGGTGTCCTGTAAGAAGGGAAAAAGCGGGATACGTTTGGCTGCGGACTGGCATATGTTGCGGCTCGATGTCTTAATGCATTTTTTTTGTTTATTTTGTGTTAAAATGTCAGATAGAAAAGAAAGGAGTTCTTGACCGTTCTGAATTTTTCTCCTAACTTTACAAGAAAGGCGATATCGTTCGGATATTCAGCCTGGGGATAGTCGGATAATCAAATACGTAGGAGATATGGGCAGCTATTGTTTCAGACGGTTTCTTTTTCTTTTGTTTCTTTCAGTTTGTTCCGGTGCTTATAGCCGTTCCGGTGGTGCAGAAAAAGCGTGGAATCTGGATAAGGTGTCTGAATGGGTGCTGGAGCATATCCGTTTTCCGGAAGAAGCCTATTCGTTTGGAATGGCAGGAGAAGAACAGATGTGCCTCAGCGTTTCGTGGGACGGAAAGGTTTTTCTCGCCAGTCGTCTTAATACGCTCCATCCTGCTTATGAACAGGAGATAGAGCGGGTTGTTGCAAATGCTCCGCGTTGCACCGGCGTTTCCCAAGGAATGGAGGAAGCTTACCGTTATGTAAGGGTCGACTTTTATCAGTATATCCTGGAAAGCAGACGGGGAAAGATGATGCGGGTTTCTCTGCATACTCCTCCGGTTTTCCGTGCGAAAGGGATACGGTCTTCTTATTTCGATGGGCGTGAGGCCTATATGGAGTGGCTTTGCGGCAGGATTCGGGTTCCGGAAGCTTTTTCAGGCAGCATTGCCGACACGGTAACCGTGCAATATACAGTTACGTCGGAAGGAAAAGTGAAAGACTTTGCTGTGCTCCGCTGTAAGGAGGAGTGGCTCGGCAGCGGACTGGAGCGTGCAGCGAGAAAATCTCCGAAATGGAAGCCTGCGACGGCAGACCGGTATCGGACTGTTGATGTGGTGATGCGGGACAGAATGGTGTTCCGTCCGGGCAGTGGAGGAAGGCTGTTGTGTCAGGCTTATGAAGGCGGCGTGTATAGGCGGGATGCAGCCATGCCGGAAGATTATGGCGGAATCGTGTACAATCTGGACAGGAATCCGGTTTATCTGTCGGGAGAGAGCTTTCATAAGGATGCACTCCGTGCGTTGGATGAAATGCTGAAGCAGAGAGGGGTAAATGTGGAGTACTCCGTTTCCGGAAGCTTTGTGGTGGAAAAGGACGGTACGGCAAGCAGTATCGGATTCACCCGTCTGCCTGATTTCGTACCAGAAGGCATCCGTGCGGACAGCGTTGTGGCGGATGCCATCAGAAAGATGCGTTGGGAGCCGGCAAAGGTAGGAGAAACGCCTGTACGCTGTCTGTTCCCGTTTACCTGCAAATACAGGGACAGCAGCAAGTGGGTTCTGAGGTCGCAGGAGAGCCGCAGGAAACGTTTGTACAGGACGGCATCTCCGGCTGACATTTTTGGCAAGCATTTCATCGATCTTCAGGCAAGTCCTTCGGCAAAGGGCTATGTCTATATTCAAAGCGACGGCAGTCTGCATAGCTATCCTTTCAGCCCTTCCGGAATGTTCAATTACGATAAGTTCTATAAAGGAATGTTTTATTACCGTAAGGCGGGAGTAAAGGGAAACCTTTCGAAGAGGTATTTTAAAGATGTGTATAACGCCTATGTAAAATGACGGCTTGAAGAAGGCTCTGTGCCGGTGCACCCATTCTTGCTTCCCGCAGAAAAATCTGTATCTCCAGGCTAGAGATGTAAATCTTCAGTCTGGAGATACATGTCTTTAGCTTGAAGATAAACTTAAAGAGCGTTTGATCCTTCTTCGTAAAGCAGGTATTTTTTCCTCATCTCCTTGTACGCTTCGAGCTTTTCTTGCCAGGCTTGGCGGATTTCATCCTCTGTTTTTCCTTGGATGATGTCCCGGCGCACCTGGTCTGTACCCATCAGCAGGTCGAACCAGTGGGGACGGGAGAAGAACTTGCTGCCACAGCCGGCTTTTTGGTACAGATGATACATCTGCAATACATATTGCAGCGTAAGACCTTTCGGCGGAGCGGTTTTCCGCAAGTCTGTTCCCCTGCATGTTTGTCCTTTGTGGAGCGGATTCTTGTCGAATCCGGGCAGCGGACGGGGCGTGAATGATAAGTCCAGCGTCTTGTCTTCGCATTTGTCCAGGCAAGGGCTTCCGATGACTTGAAAGGGGAACAGTGTTCCTCTCCCTACGCTTACCGACGTGCCTTCGAACGGGCAGAGCGACGGGTAGAGCGCGACAGACAGGTCGTTCGGAAGGTTGGGCGACGGCTTGACCGGAAGAGAATAGGGCTGCCCGTGCTTCCATCCTTCAACGGGGATGACAGTGAGCCGGCATTGCTTTCCTTGTCCCAGCCAGCCTTCTCCGTTGATCATCCGGGCAAGTTCGCCCGTCGTGCATCCGTGGAGCAGGGGGATGGGAAGCATTCCGACAAAGCTTCTGTATTTCATGTCCAGCACAGGGCCGTCCACACAGTCGCAGGGATTCGGGCGGTCGAGCACGATGACCTCCTTTCCGTTTTCCGCACAGGCTTGCATCACATAGTAAAGGGTGCTGATGTATGTGAAGAAGCGTGCGCCAACGTCCTGCAAGTCGAATACCACTGCATCGGTCTTGCTCAGCTGGTCGGGCTGCGGCTTCTTGTTCTTTCCGTAGAGCGAAACGACGGGAATGCCCGTCCGGGTGTCTTTTCCGTCGCGGACGGTTTCTCCGGCATCGGCCTTCCCGCGTATGCCGTGTTCCGGAGCGAAAAGCTGTACGATGTTTATGCCTTGCCGGATCAGCGTGTCGGCCAGGTGGACTTTGCCGCAAAGGCTGGTGTGGTTGACCGTTAAGGTGACGCGCTTGTTGCCGACAAGCCGGACGAGCGTTTCCAGCTGTTCCGCTCCTGTGCGGATTTGGGCGGTCAGCGCTGGCGGGAGCAGGAGAATGCCTAATGCCAGAATTGTGCAGATTCTTTTCGGATTACTCATGGAATTTTTGTAGCTTTGTGACACTTAACAAAGATAAGAATAAAAACTGAATCATCATGAATCCATTGGCGCTGATTGACAAATATTATCCGGAAAACAATGAGCTGAAACACATCCTGCTGGTGCATAGCCGTTCGGTGGCCGACAAGGCTCTGGCTATGGCGGAAAAACATCCCGAGCTGAAGCTTGACCTGCAGTTTGTAGAGGAAGCCGCCTTGCTGCATGATATTGGCATTTTCAAGACGGATGCCAGTGACATTTATTGCTTCGGCTCCTATCCTTATATCTGTCACGGCTATTTGGGAGCCGACTTGATGCGTGAGGAGGGGTATCCTCGCCACGCGCTGGTATGCGAACGCCACACAGGTGCCGGCATCACGCTGGAAGCGATGGACGAACAGAAGCTGCCTCTGCCTCATCGGGAGATGGTGCCGGTTTCGCTGGAAGAGCAGTTGGTGTGCTTTGCCGACAAGTTTTATTCCAAGACCCATCTCGACCGGGAAAAAACGGTTGAGAAAGCTCGCAAAAGCATTGCGAAGTACGGCGAGGACGGTGTGGAGCGTTTCGACAGGTGGTGCAAACTTTTTCTATAGGCTGATGCGGTGTACTAAAAATACTTTAAAAACAGAAGCGATGAAGTTTATTTGGCAGATATTGTTTACTTTTGCACCGCGCATCGTGTAAAAAGACGGTAATGACATCATTGAAAAAAACAACATATCTACTGATAGCCCTGTTCCTGCTAGGTTTCTTCTGCTCGTTTTACGCCGAGGCCCAGCGCGTGAAGAACAGAAGACTGCGGAGGTCTGCCGGAAAAGAAGTGAGGGCGGATTCAGTGCGCACTGATTCCTTGTTGCTCGATTCTTTGGCACTCGATTCGCTGGCTGCTGATTCTTTGGCTGAAGATACGGCAAAGAAGAAGGAGCCGCTGGATGCGCCTGTCATCTATGAGGCGAGCGATTCGATTGTCTTTACAAAGGAGGGATACGCTCACCTGTACGGAGAAGGGAAGGTGAATTATCAGAATATCGAACTGACTTCTGCCGTGATCTCCATGAATATGGACAGCAGTACGGTCTATGCGCACGGTGTGGAGGATACGGCGGGCGTGGCTACCGGACTTCCTGTCTTTAAAGACGGAGAAACCCCGTACGAGTCGAAGACAATGCGCTATAACTTCAAGACGAAAAAGGGATTCATCAACAACATCGTGACTCAGCAGGGAGAAGGATACGTGACCTCGGAAGAGGGAAAGAAGGGTGCTGACGATGAGATCTATATGCGCCACGGAAAGTATACGACATGCGACAATCACGATCATCCGCATTTCTACATGAAGCTTTCGATGGCTAAAGTGCGTCCCAAGAAAAATGTGGTGTTCGGACCGGCTCAGCTGGTCGTAGAGGATGTGCCTTTGCCGATAGCCGTTCCGTTCGGCTTTTTCCCGTTCAACAGCAGCTATTCGTCGGGGTTCATTATGCCGACTTACGGTGACGAAATGAACCGGGGCTTTTATCTGCGTGACGGTGGGTATTATTTCGCCATCAGTGACAAGATGGACCTGAAGGTGTTGGGCGAAATCTTTACCAAGGGGTCGTGGGGACTCTCTGTCGCTTCAAACTATAACAAGCGTTATAAATACAGCGGTTCGTTCAATGCCAGCTATCTGGTGACCAAGACCGGTGAAAAGAACATGCCCGACTATGCTGTGTCGAAAGACTTCAGGCTTCAGTGGAGCCATCGGCAGGATGCAAAAGCCAATCCGAACAGTTCGTTTTCGGCAAGCGTGAACTTTTCTACCAGCAGCTACGACCGTTCAAGTCTGAGCAGCTTGTATAATCCGCAGGTCTACGCGCAGAACACAAAGGCTTCGAGTGTGAGCTATTCGCGTACCTTCTCCGAAATCGGATTGAGCATATCGGGAACGTTCAACATTACGCAAAACACCCGTGACTCGTCCATCAACATGACATTGCCGGACGTGAACATTTCTTTGAACCGTATCTACCCGTTCAAGCGGAAGAAGTCGGTCGGAGATGAAAAATGGTATGAGAAGATTTCTCTGCAATATACCGGTAGCATGACGAACAGCATCAGCACGAAAGACAATCTGCTGTTCAAGACTCCGCTCACCCAGTGGGACAACGGTATGCAGCACCGCATCCCGATTTCCGCAACATTCAACCTGTTTAAGTATATCAACATTGTGCCTTCGTTCAACTATACGGAGCGTTGGTATCTGCGGAAAGTAAAGCAGAGCTACGATCCCAACCCGAACTCAAGGGATCATGTGCGCAAGGATACCATTAACGGCTTCAACCGTGTGTGGGACTATAACCTTTCGTTGCAGATGAACACCAAGCTGTATGGTATGTACAAGCCGTTGTTCATGAAGAGCAAGGAAATTCAGATACGCCATGTCTTTACGCCGACTGTCAGCTATACTTATACGCCGGATTTCGGAAAGAAAAAGTACGGTTATTATGACACTTACACCTATACCGATGAAAACGGCGAGGTGCAGACGGTAGAGTATTCACCTTACGAAGGAGCCGTCTACAGCTATCCGGGAAAAGGCATGTCACAAAACATCAGCTTTTCGGTTGACAACAACATTGAAATGAAGTTCCGGTCCGACAAGGATTCCACGGGATACAAGAAGGTCAGCCTGATCGACCAGTTGGGGGCTTCGCTGTCATACGATGTAGCCAACAAGCGCTGGAGTGACCTGAGCATGAATCTTCGTCTGAAGCTCACCAAAAGCTATACCTTTAACATGAACGCCTCGTTCGCCACTTATGCGTATGAGTTTGATGAAAACGGGAATGTTGTTGTGGGCGACCGTACGGAGTGGTCATACGGTAGGTTCGGCCGTTTCCAGGGATATAGCGGTTCGTTCTCTTATACGCTGAACAACGATACGTTCAAGAAACTCTTCGGGAAAAAGGAAGATAAGGAGAAAGAGGGAAAGGAAGAGGACAATGCGGATGAAGAGAGCGATGAGGAAGCAACGGAAGAAACCGACAACAAGTCGAACATGCGCAAGACAGAAGCGGCAACAATCGACTCGGACGGTTATCTGGCGTTCAAATTCCCCTGGAGCATCAGTCTGAGTTACAGTTACAGTATCCGTGAAGACCGCACGAAGAAAATCAACATCAAGAAGATGCGTTATCCCTATTCGCTGACGCATTCGCTCAACGTATCGGGTAACTTCAAGATAGGAAGCCGCTGGAACATGACGTATTCTACGGGTTATGACTTTACATCGAAAGAAATGTCAATGACGACGCTCAATATTACGCGCGACCTGCACTGCTTCAACATGAGCTGCGGTCTGGTGTTCGGTCCGTTCACTTCGTACAACTTCTCAATCAGAGCCAATTCGAGCATGCTGACTGACGCTCTGAAGTGGGACCAGCGAAGCAATACGGGAAGTGCCGTTACATGGTATTGATGAATTGTTCAGCCTGAGCCAATGTTTCGGGCTTTCCGATGTCAATCAGCCGGAGGTCTTTGTCGAAAAATCCTTTCAGCGTCGCATGCTGGCAGTTTTGCAGATAGAAATCCATAATCGAAAACTTTCCTTTCCATTGTTCGTTCATGTAGCGGTAAATGGAAGGCGAAAGAACGTGTATGCCGCTGAAGGCATATGCTTTGTATAGTCCGGGTGTGCAGACGAACCCTTCGGGCTTTGTTTCTCCTGTTTGCTTGTTGATCCATCCTTTCAAGACGTTGTTCCCGTCAAACAGCAGGTAACGGCTTGTTGCGCGTTGGCTTACGAGCAATGTTGCGTCGGATCCTTCTTTCAGATGGTGCAGATAAAGATTCCTTAAGTCTGTATTTGACAGAATGTCTACATTGTGTACGAGAAAAGGCTCGTTTCCCTGAAGAAAGGCAGACGCTTTTCTGATACCTCCTCCTGTATCAAGCAGCTGGTCGCGTTCGTCGCTGATATGAATATTCAGCCCGAAGTTTCCGTTGGCTTGGAGGAAGTCGATGATCTGCTCCCCAAAGTGATGGATGTTGACCACTATTTCCGTAAATCCGGATGCTTTCAGCTTCAGGATGATATGTTCGAGCATGGGGCGTTCGTTGACTTTGACCAATGCCTTCGGCGTATGATCAGTGAGCGGTTTGAGCCGGGTTCCAAGTCCGGCTGCAAATATCATGGCTTTCATAAGACTTATTTTGATTCGAAGAATTGTTCAATGTGCTGTTCTCTGTGGATAACACGGACGTTGACGTTGAATTTCTGGTATAGATGTTCTGCCACGTGCTGTGCGGAATAGACTGAGCGGTGCTGCCCTCCCGTGCATCCGAAGCAGACCGACAAGTGGGTGAATCCCCGTTCGATAAAACGCTTTACGTGTGCCTCTGTCAATGCGTCTGCATGGGCAAGAAAGGCAGTGATCTCTCCGTCATCTTCCAGAAAACGGATGACTGGCTCGTCAAGTCCGGTCAGCTGCTTGTATTGTTCGTAACGTCCGGGATTGTGTATCGCCCGGCAGTCGAAAACATATCCTCCTCCGTTTCCGCTTGTGTCTTCGGGTATTCCTTTCTTATAGGAAAAGCTCATTACGGTGACGGTCAGTTTCTTTTTGTTTCGTTCGTAACAGAATTGGGGAAGCTCCACCATTCTGCGGAGTGTTTCGCAGAGGTACGGATATTCGGGGAATCCGTCTTCCAGCAGTTGCCGGAGGTTCTCGATGGCAAAAGGGACACTTTCTATGAAATGTGCCTTTTGCTCGAAGTAGCCCCTGAAACCGTAAGTTCCCAGCACTTGCAGCGTGCGGAACAGGACGAAATGGCGCAGGCAGGATGCAAACTCATCTTTTCCTATGGGCTTGTAAGTTTGAAGTGCGTCCAGATACTTATTTGTCAGATGCTGCCGGACGCTGTCCGGAAAGTTTGCTTTTGCCTGCCACAGAAAGGAAGCCACATCATAGTAGAAAGGCCCTTTTCTTCCTCCTTGGAAATCGATGAAGCAGGGTTCTCCGTCCTTTATCATCACATTCCGGCTCTGGAAGTCCCGATACATGAACGTCGGTTCGGAAGCCGCTTTCAGCAGTATGCCGCACATGCTTTCGAAGTCATCTTCGAGTGCGTTTTCTTCAAACTCCAGCCTTGTTGTCTTCAGAAAGCAATATTTGAAATAGTTCAGATCCCACAGAATGCTGCGCCGGCTGAATGATACGGGAGGGTAACATTTGCTGAAATCCATATCCGCTCCTCCCTTGAACTGAAACTCCGGAAGCAGGCGGATGGTTTTTTCAAGCAGATTCATCAGGCCTGTGTCTGCGTTTAGTTTGTGCTGCGCCTGCTGTATGAGCTGAAACAGCAAAGTATCTCCCAGGTCTTCCTGCAGGTAATGGAGCCTGTCGTCAGAAACAGCATAGACTTCAGGTACGGGAAGGCCTTTCTTCTTGAAATGCTCTGACATGTAGATGAATGCCGCATTTTCTTCCGGTGAGGTGCCGCAAACGCCGATGCATTGGAAAGAGCCTTTCAGCCGGTAGTATTTCCGGTTTGATCCGGCACCGGGCAGCGGCTCTGCTGTTTCGGGAAACTTTCCCGTGTATTTCTGATAAAGCAGTTTTAAGTTGTCAGTATTCATAAAGTCGGATGATTGATGTTCAAAGATACAACATTCGGTTTGAATATTCTTTTTTATGGGCATATATTTGGAGGCATTTGAATTTTCCGATGAGGTTTTCCGCCGGAATTGTCACATTTTGGAGCGCAGATATTGCTGGTTGTCTTCATGCAAGAGATTTTCTTATTTCGATTTTGTTTTGCTGCAAAAACCCATTACTTTTGTATCGCCCGTGCAGCAGTAAGAAGAAGGCCGCCATTGTTCGGCGGAGGAAGAATCCCGCTGCCGGCTGACAATTGATTCAAAGCATTATATAATATAAAAGGAATTTAGTTATGATGGAAAAAACATGGCGTTGGTTCGGCAAGAAGGATAAGATAACCCTTCCGATGCTCCGTCAGATAGGAGTGGAGGGGATTGTTACTGCCTTGCATGATGTGCCGAACGGTGAGATTTGGACGGAAGAAGCTATCAACGACCTGAAATCGTACATTGAATCGTACGGGCTGCGCTGGTCGGTGGTGGAGAGTCTTCCGGTGTGTGAAGCGATCAAGTATGCCGGTCCTGAGCGTGAGCACTTGATCGAGAACTATAAAGTAAGCCTGGCCAACTTGGGAAAATGCGGCATTAAGACCGTCTGTTACAATTTCATGCCTGTTATCGACTGGGTCCGTACGGATCTGGCTCATCCTTGGGCCGACGGCAGCACATCGCTTTATTACGATCGCGTGCGTTTCGCTTATTTTGATACAAAGATTCTTCAGCGTGCCGGTGCAGAGGCTGATTACACGGAAGACGAGCTGGGCAAGGTGGCAGAGCTTGACAAGGTGATAACCGAGGCTGAAAAGGACGAACTGATCGATTCGATTATTGTCAAGACGCAGGGATTTGTGAACGGAAACATAAAAGAAGGCGACAAGAATCCGGTGGCAATCTTCAAGCGCCTGCTGGCTTTATACGACGGCATCGACCGTGATGCCCTGCGGGAAAATATGCGTTATTTCCTTGCAGCGATTATGCCTGTATGCGAAGCGTACGGAGTCAATATGTGCGTGCATCCTGATGATCCTCCTTTCCAAATTCTGGGACTTCCGCGCATCGTGACCAATGAAGAGGACATTGCCTGGTTCTTGAATGCAGTGGATAACCCTCATAACGGCTTGACTTTCTGTGCCGGTTCGCTGAGCGCGGGCGAGCACAATGATACCCGTGAGCTGGCGCGTAAATTTGCAAAGCGCACCCATTTTGTGCATCTGCGCAGTACAGCCGCTATGCCGGGAGGCAACTTTATTGAGAGTTCACACCTGGAGGGCAGGGGCCATCTGATTGATCTGATCCGTATTTTTGAAACCGAAAAGCCGGGCTTGCCGATGCGTGTCGATCATGGCCGCACGATGTTGGGTGACGAAGATAAAGGCTACAATGCGGGATATTCGTTCCACGGACGTATGCTGGCACTTGCTCAAGTGGAAGGCATGATGGCCGTAGTAGACGATGAACTGAAAAACGGTCTTCTGAAAGTGTAAGATGTAATGATAAATCAGCGTGCGGGGCGCAGAAAGGTTTTTCTTTTGAAAGCTTTTCTGCGCCCCTCCTTTCTGCGGATGCTTATTTTTCCGCCAGTTTCTCTTTCAGAAACTGTCCCGTATAAGATGCTGCACAGTTGGCAACTTCCTCGGGTGTGCCCGCTACAACCAGATTGCCTCCCATCTCTCCTCCTTCCGGACCGAGGTCTATTACATAATCCGCGCACTTGATTACATCCATGTTGTGCTCGATGATAACAATTGTATGTCCGCGGCTGATGAGCGCGTCAAACACACTGAGCAGCTTCTTGATGTCGTGAAAGTGAAGCCCTGTTGTCGGTTCGTCAAAGACAAATATGGTGGGCTGAGCCTTTTCTATGCTCAGGAAGTAGGCCAGTTTGACCCGCTGGTTTTCGCCTCCGGACAAGGTGGACGACGATTGTCCCAGTTTGATGTATCCTAATCCCACGTCCTGAAGGGGCTGGAGCTTTTTTACAATTTTCTTCTGGTTGTGTTCCGTAAAGAATTCGACAGCTTGGTTTACGGTCATTTCCAGTATGTCGTAGATGTTTTTCCCTTCATATTTTACTTCCAGCGTTTCTTTCTTGAAACGTTTGCCGTGGCACGATTCGCATTCCAGCACAAGGTCGGCCATGAACTGCATTTCTACCGTCACTGTTCCTTCTCCTTTGCATTCTTCGCAGCGTCCGCCTTCTGTGTTGAACGAGAAATAGCCGGCTGTATATCCCATCTGTTTCGACAGAGGCTGTTCGGCAAACAGCTTGCGGATTTCATCGTAGGCCTTGATGTAGGTCACCGGATTGCTTCGCGAGGATTTGCCTATCGGATTCTGGTCGACGAACTCGATATCTTTCACTTGCCTGATGTCGCCTTCCAGCGATACAAATTCTCCCGGGCGGTCGCTGGCTTCGCTGTATTCGCGCTTGAGTGCCTTGTAGAATATGTCGCGCACCAGCGTGCTTTTTCCCGATCCGCTCACTCCTGTTACCACGGTCATGACATTGAGGGGGAAACGGACATCGATTCCTTTGAGGTTGTTTTCCCGCGCTCCCTTTATTTCAACGTAATTGTTCCATGAGCGGTGTGTCTTGGGGCATTCGATGATTTCTTCGCCAAGCAGGTATTTTACGGTGTAGCTGTTGCTTCCCGGTTGCAAGTCCTTCATATCTCCCTGATACACAATCTCTCCTCCCAGTCGTCCGGCTTTCGGTCCGATATCGATGATATAGTCGGCGGCGCGGATAATTTCTTCGTCATGTTCCACAACCACCACGGTATTGCCCAGCTGCTGAAGTTGGCGGAGCACCTTTATCAGCCTGGCTGTATCGCGGCTGTGCAGGCCGATGCTTGGTTCGTCGAGGATATAGAGCGAGCCTACCAGACTGCTTCCCAACGATGTGGCGAGGTTGATGCGCTGGCTTTCACCTCCCGACAGCGTGTTGCTCAGCCGGTTCAGCGTAAGGTATCCCAATCCCACATCGTCGAGAAAGTTGAGCCGGCTGGTGATTTCGTTCAGCAGGCGTTTGGCTATGGTTTGGTCGTGTTCGTCCAGATGCAGTGTCCGGAAGAACTCTTTCAGCTCGTATACGGGCATCTCAACCAGTTCGGAAATGTTTCTTCCGCCTACCCGTACATAGTTGGCTTCTTTTTTGAGCCGGCTGCCATGGCAGGTGGGACACTGCGTTTTTCCTCTGTATCTGGCCAGCATCACCCTGTACTGGATTTTGTATTGGTTTTCTTCGAGCATCTTGAAGAACGAGTCGATGCATGCTTTCTCGCGCGGCCCGTGCCAGAGGTAATCTTTCTGTTCCTGTGTCAGTTCGTAGTAGGGCGCGAAGATCGGAAAGTCGTGGGCGGGAGCTTCGCGGAGAAATTCGTTGAGCCATTCTCCCATTTTCTCTCCCCTCCAGCAGAGCACGGCGCCGTCGTATACGCTCAGTGCCCGGTTGGGAATGACAAGATGTTCATCAATTCCGATGATTTTGCCGAATCCCTCACACGTGGGGCAGGCTCCGATGGGGGAGTTGAACGAGAACATCTGGTCGGTGGGCTCTTCAAACTTTATTCCGTCGGCTTCGAATTTGGTGCTGAACGAATGAAGCTCGGTCGTTCCGTCGGGCAGGTAGAAACGCAGCAGGCAGGCACCGTCGCCTTCGTACATCGCCGTTTCTGCCGAGTCTGTGAGCCGGCTCATGGCATCCTTGCTGTCATCGCAGCTCATGCGGTCGACCAGCAGATAGACGGTGTCTTTTTCGTTATAGGCATAATCTTCGATGCGGGTCATTTCGCCGTTCACTTCCAGTCGGGTAAATCCCTGCTTCATGTCCATTTCAATCTGCTCGAAGAAAGAGCGTCCCTCGCGTGGAAGGATGGGCGTGAGCACCGTATAGCGCATCCCTTTCGGATGCGCCAGCATGCAGTTTACGATGTCTTCGGGGCTGTCCTTCTTCACCAGTTTGCCGCTGACGGGCGAATAAGTCTTTCCGATGCGTGCAAACAGCAGGCGGAGGTATTCATAGATTTCGGTCGAAGTTCCTACGGTGGAGCGCGGGTTGCGGCTGATAACCTTCTGTTCGATGGCTATGGCTGGTGGGATTCCCTTGATGAAGTCGCATTCAGGTTTTCCCATTCTTCCCAGAAACTGGCGGGCGTATGATGAAAGGCTTTCTACGTAGCGCCGTTGTCCTTCGGCGTAAAGCGTGTCGAAAGCCAGTGATGACTTTCCGGAGCCCGACAGGCCGGTGATGACTACCAGTTTGTCGCGCGGTATGTCTACGTCGATGTTTTTCAGGTTGTTTACCTTTGCTCCCTTGATGGTTATGTAGTTGCTTTCCGACATGATTTTTCTTTCTTGATTGAGATGCAAAGATAACCACTTTTTTTAGATTTCTCTGTATTTTGGTTATCTTTGCCACGCGTTAACAGGTGTATGAACCAATAAAAATATAAAGATGAAACTAAGAAACTTGTGGCTCGCAATGGCGTTTGTATTCGGCATTTGCGCAGCGTATGCTCAGAATGGCTCCCCGAAGCGTGAATTCCGCGGCGCGTGGATTCAGTGTGTGAACGGACAGTTTCAGGGAGTGCCGGCCGAGCAGATAAAGAAAACTCTGGAAAGCCAGCTCGACAACCTGAAAGGGGCGGGAATCAATGCCATTATCTTTCAGGTGAGGGCAGAGGCCGACGCTTTGTATAAATCTCCGTACGAACCTTGGAGCCGTTTCCTTACGGGAGTGCAGGGAAAAGCTCCTTCTCCGGTATGGGACCCTCTGCAGTTTATGGTGGAGGAGTGTCACAAGCGTGATATGGAAATTCATGCCTGGATCAATCCGTATCGCGCAAAGACCAAAGGGACAACGGCGCTTTCGCCTCTGCATCCCTATAACAAGCATCCCGAATGGTTCGTTGAGTATGCCGGCCAGCTGTATTTTGATCCGGGGCTTCCCGAATCACGCAAGTATATCTGCAAGATTGTGCGCGACATCGTGACCCGTTATGACATCGATGCCATCCACATGGACGACTACTTTTATCCTTACCCCAATGCGGGAGAGAAGTTTCCGGACGACTTGAGCTTTGCGGCATACGGACGCGGATTTACAGACCGCGGCGACTGGCGCAGGGACAATGTGAACGTGCTGATAAAGGAGATTCACGAAACGGTGCGTGCTGCCAAGCCGTGGGTCAAGTTCGGCGTTTCGCCGTTCGGCATCTATCGGAACAAGAAAAGCAACCCCAATGGAAGCAACACGAACGGCCTTCAGAATTACGACGATCTCTATGCCGATGTGCTGCTGTGGGTGAACAACGGCTGGGTTGACTACAATATACCTCAAATCTACTGGGAAATCGGTCACCCCGCGGCCGATTACGAAACGCTGATCCGCTGGTGGGCGAAGAATGCGGCGGCACGTCCGCTGTATATCGGGCAGGATGTGGTGCGGACGGTTACCAAGCCGGACCTGATGAATCCGAACCAGAGTCAGATTCCTGCCAAATATAATTTGCAGCGCTCGCTTCCCGCGGTGCAGGGGAGTTGCCAGTGGTATGCAGCCGCAGTGGTTGAAAACAAGGGCAATTATCGCGACATGCTGGCAAACAAATACCATAAATATCCTGCGCTATGGCCGGCTTCGCCCTTCATGGACGATGAGGCTCCCAAGAAGGTGAGGAAACTGAAGCCGGTATGGACGGAAGACGGTTACATCCTGTTCTGGACCGCCCCGAAAGCAAAGCACGAGATGGATGAGGCAAAACATTATGTCGTATACCGTTTCCTGCGGAAGGAGAAGGTAAATCTTGACGATCCTTCCCATATCGTTGCCATTACGCATAACGAGTTTTACAAGCTCCCGTACGAAGACGGCAAGACAAAATACCGGTATGTGGTGACCGCTCTCGACCGCCTGCACAATGAGTCGAAACCCGTATCGAAGAAGATAAAATTATGACAAATGATGCCGGCAAAAAAATGAGCCGTCATCTTGATTAAAATGAGCCGTCATCTTAATTAAAATAACCCGTTATCTCAAATCAGATGACGGGTTATTTTTTTTCTTTATGCTGGAAAACAATATAAGAAGTGTTTTGTTTATTTGTATAAATTTCATTTATAAACCTTGAATGTGTTTGTTTTTCTAAAACTTATTTATAGTTTTGTATTCAGACAGAAAGCATTTTTGTTTCTGTAAAATAGACAGAAAAAGGAATTTTTCCGTTTTATGCGGATGAAGAGTCCTTGTCCTTTTTCTTAAAAAAATAAAAAAGATTTGGCATCACAAGGATTGGCCGCTAATTAAAAAAGTTAGAGTTATGAAAAAGTTATTGTTAACGTTAGCTTTGGGAATGGTTGCCGTATTTGGTTTCTCTCAGGTAAGATGGGACGTGAAGTTTGGCATGAACTTCAGTAATCAGACTAAATTGGATGAAACTAAAGCACTTCCTGGTTTCACAATGGGAGTTGGAGCTGATTATGCATTTAATGAAAATTGGTATTTTCAGCCGGGAGTAATGATTACTTCCAAAGGATATAAGGTGAAATATGCAGGTGAAAAAGTAACAGTCAGACCTGTTTATTTGGATATTCCTATTCTGGCTGCTTATAAGTTTGATATTACCGACAATACAAAATTTGTAATCAATGCAGGTCCTTATCTGGCTATTGGTCTTGGTGGAAAATTCAAAGAGCATTGGGATAATGGTGATGATTATAAGATTTTTGATGATAAAGGCGGTGATTGGAAACGCTTCGATTTAGGGCTTCAATGGGGAGTAGGTGTTGAACTTGGCGAACACTACCTCGTAAACTTCACTGCTCAGCATGGATTCATTGCTCCGGATAAATCTGAAGATGGAAATGGTGATGAAATATCTCCTAAGAACATGAGCTTTGCAATTGGCGTTGGCTACAGATTCTAAACAGAAAAGAACCATAAGTATCCAATAAAAGAGGCGCATTCCATAACGGATGCGCCTCTTCTGCTTGTTGTTAGTCGTTTATTTTATATTGTTTCGAATCTTGCTAAGATAGGCATGAATCCCTTCCGAGTCTTTCCGGCTGATGATGTCGAGCAGTTCGTTCAGCTCTGTGCGTATGCCTTCCACTTGTGCCGGAGTGCGCGGATTGAAAAGAATCTCCTGAAGCAGATAGTCGTCTTCGCTGAGCACCCCTTTTGCGATAGCCATGTGTCGTTTGAAAGTTGTTCCCGGAGCGTCTTGATGCTTCATTACCGCTGCAAATACAAAGGTCGATACAAACGGGATTGACAACGAATAGGCCACCGTTTCGTCGTGCTCCTCGAAAGAATATTCGAAAATGTTCAGTCCCAGCCGCTGGTAGAGGTCTTTGAAGAATATCCGTCCCAGGTGGTCGCCTTCTTTGATAATGATGGCATTTTCTTCGCTCAGCTTGTCGAGGCTGGCAAAAGTCGGTCCGAACATCGGGTGGGTGGATACGTAGCGGAATCCGCATCCTTCATAAAATTCCTTCAGGTTCGTCTTTACTGAAGCGATGTCACTGATGATGCAGTCCTTCGGAAGTGCAGGCAAGACTTGCCTGAAAGCGTCGAGCGTATATTTCACTGTTGCCGCATTGATTACCAGTTCCGGCTTGAATTCTTCTATTTCTTCTGTTTTTGTAAACCGGAGGCAGTTGTACATAAAGCGTAACCGTTGCGGATTTACATCGTAAACGGCTACTTCGTGTTCAAAGCTAAGTACATCGCTGAAAAAGGATCCCATTTTCCCGGCTCCTAATATTTGTATTCTCATGTTGTTATGTTTTTGTGGGTGTTTATGTACTTTTCTTTTTGCATCAAGGCAAAAAGAAAAGATACCAAAAGAAAAAAATCTGTCTTCACTGGAAAAGCGTGAAGCGGAGGGAGTTCCGGACTTTAGTCCGAAACATTCCCGCAGTAGCTTTGGAAGTGCAGACGGCACCCTTTCTTTTGGGTATCTTTTTCTTTCGGCCACCCGAAAGAGAAAGTACGCATTATTTGTTGATTATTTCCATTTGCTGCCTTACACTCTCTTCATGGATCAGTTCGAACACTTGCTTTACGAAATCAGCGTCCATGCCGCAAAGCGAACCCTGTGCGCCCCGTTTGTCAAGGATCTCATTGTAGCGGCCGGTTTGCAGAATGGTCATGTTGTGCTCTTTTTTGAACGTTCCGATTTCGCGGCATACACGCATCCGTTTGGCCAGAATGTCCATCAGTTCATTGTCGCATTCGTCAATCTGCCGGCGCAGGTTATTCAGGTTTTCCGTGCTCTGATGCTCCGAGCGGATGACGAGCAGGCTCAGTATATAGTCGAGCACATCAGGAGTGACCTGCTGCGAAGCGTCGCTCCATGCCGCATCGGGGTTGCAGTGCGATTCAACAATCAGCCCGTCGAAACCGAGGTCCATCGCCTGCTGGCAGAGCGGAGCAATCAGTTCCCGTTTGCCGCCGATGTGGCTGGGATCACAGAGAATCGGCAGGTTGGGTATGCGGCGGCGCAGTTCGATGGGGATGTGCCATTGCGGAAGATTCCGGTAGATCTTCTTGTCATAAGAAGAGAATCCGCGATGGATCGCTCCGATGCGTTTCAGTCCGGCGTTGTTGATGCGCTCCAGTGCGCCTATCCACAGTTCCAGATCCGGATTGACGGGATTTTTCACCAATATGGGAATGTCTACACCTTTCAGCGCATCGGCAATTTCCTGTACGGCAAAAGGATTAGCTGTAGTTCGTGCTCCGATCCAAAGGATGTCGATACCCGCTTTCAGGCATTCGTATACATGCTTGGCTGTCGCCACTTCGGTTGCTACATACATTCCGGTTTCCTTCTTCACCTCTTTCATCCAGGGAAGTCCGTCCACCCCGATTCCTTCAAATCCTCCCGGTTTGGTCCGGGGCTTCCAGATGCCTGCACGGAATATCTTGATACCTTTGTCGGCCAACTGTTTGGCACTTGACATCACTTGTTCTTCTGTTTCGGCACTGCATGGGCCTGCAATCACCAGAGGCCTTTCCTTTGATACGCCTTCCAGTTCAATGGGTTGTAATTCGAGTTCCATATGTTATTGAGTGTTTAAGTTTCTGTTATTGCATGATTTGTTTGATTCGTTCGAGGGCTTCGGCCAGCTTCTCTTCCTTGGCGCAGAGCGAGATGCGGATATACCGCTTTCCGTTGCTTCCGAAGATGAACCCCGGAGTGATGAATACCCTTGCTTCGTGAAGCACCTTTTCCGTCAGGTCTTCTACATCGGCATACGTGTCAGGTATGCGTCCCCAAAGGAACATGCCCACCTGTTCGCGGTCGAAGCTGCAGCCTAATACCTGCATAATCTCCTCTGCCAGTTTTCTGCGGCGTCCATACACCTTCACGTTTGCTTCTTCATGCCATTCCGCGCTGTTCCGGTAGGCTTGGGCAGCGGCTAACTGGATGGGACGGAATGTTCCGGAGTCGATGTTGCTTTTGATCTTCACGATCCATTGGATGAACTGTGCATTGGTTGCAGCCATTGCCACACGCCAGCCGGGCATGTTGTGGCTCTTGCTCATGGAGTTGAACTCAATGCAGCACTCTTTGGCTCCGGGGACGCTGAGTATGCTTATCGGTTTTTTGTTGAGTATGAAACTGTACGGGTTGTCGTTCACAATAACCAGGTTGTGTCTTCGGGCGAAATCCACCAGCTTTTCATAAAGCTCCATTGTGGCGTTGGCTCCGGTAGGCATGTTCGGATAGTTGGTCCACATCAGTTTCACACGGCTCAAGTCCATCTTTTCAAGCTGTTCGAAATCCGGCTGCCAGTGATTGTCTTCACGCAAGTCGTAATTCACAATTTCGCTTCCCAGTATCTTGTTCAGCGAAGTGTAGGTTGGATAGCCCGGATTAGGAACAAGCACCTGGTCGCCTGGGTTCACGAAAGCCAGCGTAACATGAAGGATGCCCTCTTTCGATCCGATGAGCGGCTGGATTTCCGTATTCGGGTCAAGATCCACGTCATACCATCGCTTATACCATTCCGACATGGCTTGCCGGAGTTCCGGAATGCCTACTGTAGGCTGATAGCCATGTGCGTCTGGCTTTTGGGCGTTCTCGCACAGCACCTTGATGGTTTCTTCTGATGGCGGCATGTCGGGGCTTCCTATTCCGAGGCTGATTACATTTTTTCCTTCCGCGTTCATGCGGGCCACTTCCTTCAGCTTGCGGCTGAAATAGTATTCACTCACGCTGGCCAGACGGTCGGCCGGCGCAATCTTATATTGTTGATTCTCCTTCTGCATATTCTCCTAATATTTTAAGTGCTTTGGTAAGCGGTGTTACGGCATCAATGGATTGTTTGTATCTCAGGTAATCGTCAAACATGACGTCAACATAGAACATGTATTCCCATTCACGTCCGATGATGGGCAGCGACTGGATTTTTGTCAGGTTTATGTTGTAGAATGAAAAGATAGACAATACTTTCGAAAGGCTTCCCTGATTGTGCGGGAGCGAAAAGACGATGCTTGCCTTGTTCATCTTTGAGCGCACCTTCAGTTCGTCGGCCATCCAGGGATCGCTGATTACAAGGAATCTGGTGAAGTTGTGTTTGTTTGTTTCAATGCCTTCCTGAAGAATCTTCATCCCATACAATTCGGCGGCATATTTGGAGCAGATGGCAGCGTGCCCTTTCAGTCCTTTTTCTTTGATGTCGCGTGCGCTGGCCGCAGTGTCTTCCGTTTCCACCACTTTCAGCTGGGGGTGATGCTGGAGAAAATCTCTGCACTGTGCGAGTGCGACAGGGTGGGAGTTTACTTCTGTAAGCGTTCCCCAGTCTTCACCGGGCAGGCACATGATGCTGTGGCTGATGCGCAGCTTGTGTTCTCCGATGATGGTCGCTCCGCTGTCACGCAAAAGCTCGTAGTTATGGAGAAGGCTTCCTGCAATGGTGTTTTCGATGGCAACGACTCCGATCACGTTGCTGTCTTTCTTCATCGCTTCGAACACTTCTTCAAAGGTGTTGCAGCAGACCAGCTCGATATCTTCTTCCTTGAAATACTTGTGGGCTGCAATGTCATGATACGATCCCACAATTCCTTGTATTGCTATTCTTCTCATCTTGTTTTGTTTGCTTTTGTCAAAAAAAAAAATCCCGACTTCGTATTGAAGCGGGATTTCGTTATATTCATTCGTTTCTTGTTTGTTTCATTTTGTTTTAACGTACATACACAAACTCCCGCTTCACTTCATTGCTAAAGTAAAAGTAATAAAAGAAAAAGAAGAAGTATGTTGCAAATGTGTTCATACGTCAGTTGTTATTTTGTCATTATATCGGTTGCAAATGTAATACTTTTCTTGAAAAAACAAGCATTTGATTGAATTTTTTCTTTGTTTATTTCGGATTTTTTTCTTGCCATCTAGTTTTCCGGCAAATGATGGTTTCTTCGCCGAAGGATTGATATGGTTTGGAGCAGACATGCAAACGCAAGCACAGCTTCGGTGTACCAATATCTCCAACCAGAGGCAAGGGGGATACGCTTCCTGCCTTTTGGTGCTCTTTTTCACATAAAAACCAGACAAACGCAAGTCATGCAAAGGGGGTGCAACGAGCGGTGTACATGGCAGTACAAATTCATATTGCTGTTAATCAATTATGTAACTGTATAAAATGTACATTGAAAACCATTTCCGGAATGCTTTTTAATGCCTATTTTTACAAATTATGTAATGTATATAATTTATCATGTATGACAAATCGTAAATTTAGACACTATTCTATTATTATTCAATTACTTGCAATACCTGTCTTTATGACCTCCTGTTCCGATCAAATGGAACAATCTCATGAGGGGAACCGTATCAGCTTTACAACGGATATTCAGGATACATGGGTTTCCTTTGATGCAGATGAAGGCAGAGGGACTACGCGCTCTACTGTTTCCACCCTGCACACAGAAGGCACAAAACCTTTCTATCTGCATACGCTTTACACCGATAGCATAGTATCTGCCTTCCTGCCTGACAGTGGTCTGTCTGCCCGTTCTGCTCCCGTTACCACGAGCAATATGTATGATGTATTCAGCATTTCCGCCTACGCGTATACGGGCAGTTGGAACAATACGCAAACTTCGAGCTATATGTATGATGTATCGGTGAGCAAAACGGGCAGTTTATGGGTGCCTGCTTCTATACACTATTGGCCGGGCAGTGCCTATAAATTGAAATTCTTTGCTTATGCGCCTCAGAATAACAGCGCCTATCGGCTTTCGGGACAAACTGCGGGTACGCCAACCATTGCCTGCACGGTTCCGGACAATGTAGCAGAACAGCAGGATTTGCTGGTAGCCGCATCAGGAGAAGTCAACGGCGGAACCAATACGGCGGTCAATCTGACCTTCCACCATGCGTTGACGGCGGTGAAGTTTGTATGTGGCAGTGACATGAAGGCGGGCACGGTAAAGAGCGTTACGCTTAAAGGTGTAAACTCGGCAGGAGTTTATAATCTTGAAACCGGCACATGGAGCAACGTAGGCAATCCGAAAAACTTTTCGCAAACACTGAACCGTTCCACTTCAGGAGCACTCAATGCCGTTATTACTGCCCCGGAACAAACCTTCATGATGATTCCGCAGACCTTACCCGATGGGGCAGTAATCGAGGTAATATTCAATGATGGAATAACCGACAATATTCTTACCGGACAGATCGGAAACAGTGAGTGGCAGAAAGGAAAGACGGTAACTTACCAGCTTTCAAGCACTTCAATAAATTGGCAGTACACGCTGGCGGTTTCCTCCGGAAACATGTCTTTTAATTATTTGGGAGGCACGCAGACGTACAGCGTTACCAGCTACCGGAAAAACAATCAGGGAGTGACGGAGCCTGTGGAATGGTCAACCCAATATTCTGTTGACAACGGAGTGACATGGACTGACGCCAAACCCGACTGGCTCACTCAATTTACAGCAAGTGGAACAGGAAGCGAGGAGGCCGTTCCTTTCGAGGTTACAGCCGCTGTCCAGACCGGCGTATCTCAAAGCACTCATACGGCAGCTCTCCGGGCAACGGCAGAGAAAGGCTCAAAAGCTCTTCCTTACAACCTGTCGAACAGCACGGGGGGAAAAGCTGTGGAAAATACGGCAAACTGTTACGTGGTAAATGCACCGGGCACATATTCGCTCCCTCTGGTGTATGGCAATGCCATCAAGAACGGACAGACCAACCAGGTGGCATACACCTCTAAGGCTTCCATAAGGGGGGCGCTGAGTCCGTTCATCAATCATCTGGGTAATGGCATAACCGACCCTTATATCGCTAACAATGCAGGCTGCATCCCCGCAAAAGCCGAACTGGTCTGGCAGGACGGTCCTTCGCTGGTAACCGATATCAAATATAACAGCGGAGCCAATGGCGGTACGATTTCTTTCACAGTAGGCAAAGAAAGCATCCGGCAGGGAAATGCCCTTATTGCCATTAAAGACAGCCAGAATACAATTCTCTGGTCGTGGCATATTTGGGTAACGGACGAAGATGTATTCCGTACCGTCAGAGTGACCAACCATCAGAATGTTTCCTATGAATTGATGCCTGTTCAATTGGGATGGTGCGAAAAAGAAGTAGTCAGCTATGCACCCCGCTCCTGCCGGATACGATTCAGTGCCCACGGGCAGATGCGTGCCATAACCATCAACCAAACAGCTGCAACCACCTCTACCCGCGGAAACTGTACTTTCTATGAATGGGGACGCAAAGATCCCCTGCGCCCAGCCAGCGGCTATGGCAGCAACAATAAAACATGGTATAATGCAGAGGGGATTGCTTCTACGGCCAGCCATGGGGTAGAATCATTTCCGTTCGGCAGCGAGTGTATCAAAAACTACATCCGCAAACCCGACGTTATGCAAAAAGAATTATGGGGAGACAATGCGTATGTTAATTTATGGAATGCAGATTCTGATGCTTATGGCAACAATAATACCTATAACGACACTCCAGTGATAAAAACCGTGTATGATCCCTGTCCGGCAGGTTTTTCACTGCCGCCAAGCAATGCCTTTACGGGATTCACTACAACGGGTAAAAACGTTACCAATAATGCTGCGGAATATAACGGTGAATGGGATAGCAGCCAGCTGGGGTGGAATTTTTACTGCGGACCGAACAAGACGGGAGGAACGATTTTCTTTCCCATAACGGGGGAGCGGCTGGCATCAGGAGGAAACGTATCGGCAACAGGTATGTTGGGGCATACTTGGTCGGCAGCCTCTGTCGGCTCCAGATATTCCCACAATCTTACTCTCCATACCAATTATCGGGTATTGCCGTTGGATAATTTTAGCAGAAGTGCAGGTCATGGCGTGCGGCCTTGTAAAGAATAAATACAGGACGCGAACTTTCGCCACTTATTTCATCCGTCTGTTTTAGCAGGAATATATCCTTTAGATGCCGCGGCCGATTCTATGTTCCAGCCTTTGGACTATACAGTCCAGGTGCTGGAGCATAAAACTGAAAGGGCGGATGTACATCTTGTACGGGCATATTCTGAAAAACAAAAGCCGGATACGGACCACATGAACGTACCGGCTTAAAAAGTGTTTTATGGTGTGCGGAGATACTTTTCCGGTCAGTATATTCCCGTTTGCAGTCCGCTGTTTCCGAAGTTGCTGAAATTTCCAGAGATTTGCTCTTCCTTTTCCGGGGAGATTTCGATGGCTTTCTTCATGTCGTCCGTTGCTCCGGCCTTGTTTCCGCTGAGCAGTCGGATACGTCCTCTTTCCTGATAGAAGACGGCTTTGTCCGGCATCAGGTCGATAGCTTCTGTGTAGAGAGCTTCTGCTTCCGTCAGTTTCTTCTGTTCGTTCAGCATTTCTCCTTTCAGCAGATAGGCCGTTTCGTTGAACGGGTTGACTTCCATTACTTTGTCGAAACATTTGCAGGCTTCTTCTGTGTGGGCGAGAGCCGCTTCGATTCTCCCTTTCAGCAGCAGAGCGTCTTCATCGTCGGGATTCAGCGACAGGATACGGTTGAGGTCGTCCGTTGCTTCGCTTGCTTGCCGCATGCTCCAAAGCACTTCGGCGCGCAGTTGGTAGGCTTGTACGAATGTTTCGTTGAGCGCGATGGCCTTGGTGAGCATTACAATGGCATTCAGGTCATTGTTCAGTCCTTTGGCGGCACGTGCTGCGAGGAAATAGGCTTGCGCGTTTTTGTCATCTGCAGCGATCACTTTCTGGCAGGCCGTATCCATGCTTTCATAATCTTGCTGGAGATAGCATACGCTTGCCAGTGAAAGCAGGCTTTGTATGTTGGACGGATCTTTTTCTACCAGCCTGTCGAGCGTGGTACGGGCGTCGTCCGTGCGGTTTGCCTGCAAGTACGCACTGGCTAGCAGTCCCAACGTTTCCGGTTCTTCGTTCAGTGCTGCAGCCTCTTCAAAACATTTGACGGCATAGTCCAGTTTGCCCATATTCCGCGCTCTGATGCCATCGTATTTCAATATGTCGAAATTCTTCAAGTTCTGTTTTTCTTCCGGAGTCTGCTGGTCTTTTTCCTGCTTTTTTTCTCCGAATAAAGCTGATAATAAACCCATAATAAGTTGATTTAAATGTTTTTCAAGCGCAAAGATAGGCAGAAAAAGAAAGAAATTCGTAAGTTTGCGTCACATTTTATTGCAAAACGGATTTGTATTATGAAAAAGATTTTGTTTTTATTGGCCGGGGTGTTCGCCTGCCATGCGGCGCAGGCACAATATTTCTGCACGGCAGAAGGTACCAAACTGCATTATGTGAATTATGATGAAGTGGGGCAGAGCACCTCGGATGAGGAAATAACGGTGAAAAATGTGACCAAAGAGGGGAATACGGTGAAGGCGAGCTATTACGACAAGATCGTGACTGTGAAAACTAAAAACAATACAAGCTATACATTATATAACTGGACTTACGACGGGACGGTTTCGACCTGTACGGAAGATTTGATGTATGGGCCTTATGTTGATTCGGATTCCGATCCTGCCCGCTATGATACGGCGGCTCGCTTGGAATGGACGGAAAAGCTGAAGTTCAAGGGCGACAATTCGTTTTCCATAAAAGATGGGGCAGAAGCGGGGGAGAATCTTCCGGACCGGAAGTTCCAGTGGATTCGCAACATGCTGAAGAATGATGTAACCATTTCGGGCGCTTCGTATATGGGAACGGAGCAGGTGAATACGAGAGCCGGAAAATTCAATTGTGTGAAGATTTCATACCTGAAGCGGACGAAGATTATCTTGAAGACCACTACGCTCAGGGTAAATGAATGGTATGCCGAAGGAGTGGGGCTGGTTAAGTCGGAATCGTTCAAGATGGACGGAGAGCAAGCTGGGAAAACGTTACTGGTAAAGGTGGAAAAGAACTGACGGTTTGATAAGTCATGGATAAGAAGACATACATACAGGCCAATAAAGATTGGCTGGCTGAAAAATCAAAGGAAGAGGGAGTACATGCTTTGGCGAAAGGAGTTTTTTATAAAGTACTTTCGTCGGGAGATTCCAGTGGCAAAAGTCCGTCGGCCCGGAGCATTGTCACCGTTCACTATACAGGGCAGACTATCGACGGAAAGCAGTTTGATTCCAGCCGCGGGAGTGTGCCTCTGGCTATCCGTCTGAGCGATTTGATAGAAGGTTGGATAATCGCTTTGCAGCAGATGCATGTCGGTGACCGTTGGGAGGTATATATTCCTGCTGAGATGGGTTATGGAAAACTCAGTCAGCCGGGCATCCCCGGAGGCTCTGTCCTGATTTTTGATATAGAACTGCTTGGAGTCGCATAAGGGCGGTTCGTGCATAAAGAATGCTTCCATACATCCGCTTTGATGCCTGACGGATGGAAGCATTCTCTTTTATGTGGTTGTTGTCAGATAATTTCGATTCCCTGTTCTTTGCAAAGCTGGAGGCTCAGGTCTTTCAACTTGAACTTCTGAATTTTTCCGCTTCCTGTCATCGGGAATTCTTTGACGAAGAATATATATTTGGGAATCTTGTAGCGGGCGATTTTTCCTTGGCAGAACTCGCGGACGTCAAATTCGTTCATCGTATATCCTTCGTGGAGAATGATGAACGCTCCTACCGCTTCACCGTATTTCTTTGACGGAACGCCGGCTACCTGCACGTCTTTTATGCCCGGCATCTGATAGAGGAACTCCTCGATTTCCCGCGGATAGATGTTTTCGCCTCCGCGGATAATCATGTCTTTGATGCGGCCTGTGATACGGAAGTTGCCGTTCTCGTCTTTTACGCCTAAGTCGCCGGAGTGCAGGAATCCGTTTTTGTCTATGACTTCTGCCGTAGCTTCCGGATTCTTGTAATATCCTTTCATTGTGTTGTATCCCCGGTTGCACATTTCTCCCTGTACTCCAACCGGACATTCTTCGCCCGTTTCGGGATCGATGACTTTAACTTCCGTAAATTCAAATTCATGGCCTACAGTGTTGTAGCGTACTTCCGGGTCATCGTCAATGCGGCTGTGCGTCATTCCCGGAGAGGTTTCAGTAAGACCGTATACGCTGGTTACTTTCATGAACATTTTTTCTTCCACTTGTTTCATCAGCTCCACCGGGCAAAGTGAGCCGGCCATGATGCCGGTACGCAGGCTGCTTAAGTCGAACATCGAAAACATGGGATGGTTCAGTTCTGCGATGAACATGGTGGGTACGCCATAGAGAGCCGTACACCGTTCTTTGTGTACAGATGCCAGCACAAGCAGCGGGTCGAATTTTTCAACCATTACTTCCGTACACCCGTGGGTGAGGCAGTTCATTGTTGCCAGCACCACGCCGAAGCAATGGAAAAGGGGCACGCAGACACACAGTTTGTCATCGGATGTAAACTTCATGTGTTCGCCTGTCAGAAAGCCGTTGTTGGCGATGTTATAATGTGTGAGCATGACGCCTTTCGGGAATCCGGTGGTTCCTGAAGTGTATTGCATGTTGACCGTATCGTGGCAGTTCACTTCCTTTTTTGCTTTGGCCAGTTCTTCGTCGTCCACATTGTTCCCGAGGAGCAGAATTTCGGCGGTATTATACATGCCCCGATACTTTTCCTGTCCGATGTAAATGACGTTTCTCATGTGCGGGAAGCGTTTGCTTTTCATCCGTCCCCGCTCAAACGTTTTCAGTTCGGGAAGCATCTTGTATGTCATCTCCACATAGTTGCTGTCTTTCTCTCCATTGACGATGCAGAGTGTGTGCATGTCGGAGTTTTCGCAAAGGTATTCCAATTCAGCCTGCTTGTAGCTTGTGTTTACAGTAACAGCCACTGCGCCGATCTTGGCGCAGGCATAAAGAAATGTCAGCCAGTCGGGGACATTTCCTGCCCAGATGCCTACGTGTGTACCTTTTTGCACTCCGATAGCAAGCAGTCCTTTCGCCATGTTGTCTACACGCTGGTTAAACTGTTTCCATGTGAAGCGCAGGTTACGGTCGGAGTATACGAGATATTCTTTGTCGGGAGTGGTTTCTGCCCAATGTTCCAGCCATTCTCCCAGTGTCCTTTCATATAATTGCGGCATAGCGGTCTGTTTTTTAAAGTTCGATGGGGGTGTAAACGACAGCAAGGATACGTGCGGCTTTGCCTTCATAGGCATGCACGTGATGAGGTACAATTGAGTCATAATAAATTGTATCCCCTTCATCCAGCAGGTATTTTTTCTTGCCGTATTCAACTTCAAGTTTCCCTTTCAATACCATGATGAATTCTTCTCCCTCGTGCGCCGATAGGCTGAATTCGTTGTTGCCGCTTTCATCGATGTCTATGATAAACGGATCCATGTGCCGGTCGCTTTTGGCTCTTGAAAGCGAATGATAGTGCATATGGTGGCGTGCGTCGGATGCATTGTTCGAAAAGCTGATGGTGTCGTCAGCTTCTCCTTTCCTGCACACGACAGGTCCCTCTTCGTTGGGCTGGTCATCAAGGAATGTGCCGAGCCGTACACCCAGCGCCCTTGCTATTTTGATGAGCGGGGCAAGCGACGGAATGTCTGTATTGTCTTCGATGCGCTTGATCTGTTCGACGCTCAGTCCCGTACTTTCCGACAAATCATTGATGCTTATTTCTTTTGTTGTTCTCAGCGATTTGATTTTTTCTCCTATAATATTTGTGTAATCCATAATTGTGTGTTTTTATCTGTCAGTTGAATGATGGTGAAAGATTGTTTTTCAATTTCTGCAAATATAATGTTATTTGTTGAAAAAATAAACAAATGGAGGCGTTTAAGTATCAGAAAGAAAAGAACAATATCCTGAACATCTGCGTTTTTTACTCTTCGGTGGAAGGAGAAGATATGAATGAGTTCCAAAAGTTTTGTATCTTTGGCGTGAAAATAAATTGTTACGACATGAAAAAATGTATTTTTCTTTTAGTTTTGGCTGCTTGCTTCTGTTTAAATGTTTCGGCGCAGAATGCTTCTGATGCTGCCGGTTATATTGTGAAGTTGGGCGACGCAGCTCCGGATTTTGAGATGACGCTGACTGACGGACAGAAGGTGAAGCTTTCAGATTTGCGCGGTAAGGTAGTGATGCTTCAGTTTACGGCCAGCTGGTGCGGGGTGTGCCGTAAGGAGATGCCTTTTATCGAAAAGGATATTTGGCAGAAGCACAAGGATAATGCTTCGTTTGCTTTGTACGGAATCGACCGCGACGAACCGTTGGAGCGTGTGAAGGCATTTGCCAAACAGACGGGAGTGACTTATCCGTTGGGGCTGGATCCGGGAGCGGACATCTTTGCGCTTTATGCGGAGCGGAACGCCGGGATAACAAGGAATGTTCTGATAGATAAAGACGGAAAGATTGTCTTGATGACCCGTCTGTATAATGAAGATGAGTTTGCCGCTTTGTGCAAGAAGATTGATGAACTGTTGAAATGAGAGGGATGAAGTGCTATGTGGCTTTTCTTTTGTGCTTTCTGATAGCTTTTCCTCTTTCAGCACAGAAGAAAAAGAAGAATTACGAACCGCTGTTCGGGAAGAAATACGCTTCTTATGGAAAGGTTTCGAATTCATTGGAGGGAACTGTATTCTATTTGGGAAGCGGGCATGGCGGACCGGATCCGGGATGCATCGGAAAATACAGAGGAAAGGAACTTCACGAGGATGAATATGCTTATGACATCATTCTCCGACTGGGGAGAGAGCTGTTGCGCAGGGGGGCGAAGGTGCATTTCATCATTCAGGATGCGAAAGACGGCATTCGTGACCAGGAGATACTGAATAACAGCAAAAGGGAAACCTGTCTTGGGAAACCGATACCGTTGAATCAGGTTGAGCGTCTGAAGCAGCGGTGTGATGCGCTGAACCGCTTGTCACGCAAGGACAAGAGCCGTTATAAAAGATGCGTGTTCGTTCATGTTGACAGCCGTTCGCGCGGTGATCAGACGGATGTGTTCTTTTATCATGCTCCGGGCAGCACCTATGGAAAGCGGTTGGCGAAAGAGATTCAGCGGACGTTCAGAGCGAAGTACGACCGGCACCAGCCTAACCGTGGTTTCGACGGCACTGTGAGCGGTCGTGACTTGTATGTGCTCCGCAACACAATTCCCGTGGCTGTTTTCCTTGAGGTGGGAAATATACAGAATGCACGCGACCAGAAACGTCTGGTCATTGCTGACAACAGGCAGGCTTTGGCTAACTGGATAGCCTTGGCCATTGAAAAGGATTATAAGAAATCGAAGAAATAAACGGCCGGATGGTATGGGGCGTAATGCGCTATGCGTTGAACGCAGATTCATAAGGGGTCAATCTCTTTGTGAATCTGCGTTCATGCTATTTTACAGGCAGATGTCCTTTTGAAGAACTCTGGATAGATGCGGCTTTTATTTCTTGTAGCTTTTTTGCAGGACTTCCTTGAGCTTGCCGACAACTTCAGGCGACGGGATATCTTTTCTTTCTGTCAGGATGCAGGCGAAATGCTCTGCCAGAATCTCTTCCGGATTGAGGATGTAATTGGTGTTTTTTCCTACCTGATCGTAGAAATCGCTTGCCTGTCCGATGCTGTATACAACGGTTTTTCCGTCCTGCTGTATCGGAGTGAAGTGCTCGTTGAGAGGAATCAGACCCACCTCCATATAGTCGGACAATGTCTTCCCGGCATTTGCCTGATACGGAGAGTTGGCATAGAGCATCATTGTGCAATTCTGCTGTTTTCCGTTGACCGTTAATTTGATGTAGCTGTCATAACGGTTGACGTCGGGGTTGGATATCCTTTTTTCGATGATGTCCGTTGGAAACAGGATTTCACGGTTCATGACAGAGAATCCGATGGTTTCGTATGCAGCTTTCTTGAAATCCAGACTGTTCCGTGTCAGGATGTGGAAGATTTCGTGCGCAATCAGGTAAGTCAGATTGGCATCGTCCAGTTCGTTTAGCGGCTTTTCGCCTATGGCTATCCAATTATTGCGTGTGTATGCGCTGGCGTTTCCCTCCTCCTTCATGGTTGTCTTGATGAAAACCAGCTCTTTCGGGAAATCAAGCACGATCTTCTGTTTCTTTATTTCCGCATCGAGCGTTTTGATGCTTTTTGATATGCGTTCTTTGTCCTTGTCGCTCCAGTTCAATGTCTGGTTCATGGCAAAGGCCAGCAGTTTGGATTTTCTTCCCTGGTCTGTATTCAGGCGCACGTTGATGTCAAACTGATTCCATCCGCTTGTATATTCGTCTATATCTGTTATCAGCATTTGCGCTTCAGCCCGGGTTGCAAAGCGAAAAGGTATGGGAGCAGTCTTTTGTGCAAATGCGGTCATGGCCGCGAAGCAGAAAGCTATGGTGAACAATGTTTTCAGTTTCATAATAGTGTCTTGTTTTATGGTGTCATTTTCTTTCAGTCTGTAAATATAGGACATTATTTTTTCTTTTTCTAATTTCTTAGAAAGAAAATGCTTGCGGAGTGTTTGTCGGAGAGTGTTTTCATCGTACAGAAAAAGCCATGCGGAAAATGATTCCCGGCATGGCTTTTATGGTGTTGCATTCTGATGTCCCGCTGTCGGGCTTATTCGTTTTCCTTGTCTTTCAGTTCGTTGAAAATCAGTCCTTCCAGCTCGTCTGCCAATTCAGGATTGTCCTGGATGCACTGTTTGGCGGCATCGCGTCCTTGTCCCAGTTTAGTGTCGTTGTAGCTGTACCATGAACCGCTTTTCTTGATGATTCCCAGTTCGGCTCCCAGGTCGATGATTTCTCCGCTGCGGGAAATACCTTCACCGAACATGATGTCAAATTCGGCTTTGCGGAAAGGAGGAGCCACTTTGTTCTTCACTACTTTTACGCGCACTTGATTGCCGATAACTTCATCTCCGTCTTTCAATTGCGAGGTGCGGCGGATATCAAGACGCACGGAAGCGTAGAACTTTAGCGCGTTTCCTCCGGTGGTCGTTTCGGGATTGCCGAACATGACACCTATCTTTTCGCGCAATTGGTTGATGAAGATGCACGTCGTGTTTGTCTTGCTGATGGCGGAAGTCAGCTTCCGGAGAGCCTGTGACATCAGGCGTGCCTGAAGCCCTACCTTGTTGTCCCCCATATCGCCTTCGATTTCGGCTTTGGGAGTCAGCGCAGCCACCGAGTCTATAACGATGATGTCGATGGCAGATGAGCGTATCAGCTGTTCGGCGATTTCGAGTGCCTGTTCGCCGTTGTCCGGCTGAGAAATCCAGAGGTTGTCGATGTCCACACCCAGTTTGGCGGCATAGAAGCGGTCGAACGCATGTTCCGCGTCAATGAAGGCCGCTATGCCTCCCGTCTTTTGCGCTTCAGCGATCGCATGGATGGCCAATGTTGTTTTACCGGAGGATTCCGGTCCGTAGATTTCGATTATGCGGCCTCGCGGATAGCCTCCTACACCCAATGCCGCATTCAGCGCGATGGATCCGGTGGGAATCACTTCCACTTCCTGCACGTGGTCGTCGCCCATTTTCATTATCGAGCCTTTTCCGAAGTTCTTCTCAATTTTGTCCATGGCCGCCTGAAGTGCCTTCAGCTTTTCGCTGTTATCCGGTTTTGAAGGTTTTTCTACGCCCCCCTCAAATTCAAGTTCGTCTTTCTTTCCCATAATGCTATTTCAGTATTTGTGCGGCATGGTCTTTTGTCTTCACTTCTTTTGGCGAAATGATGCGCTCGATGATGCCGTCTTCATTAATAATAAATGTTGTGCGGAATGTACCCATGTATTTGCGTCCGTACATGCTTTTTTCGCCCCATGCGCCGAACTCTTCGGTCAGTTTATGCTCTGTGTCTGCGATGAGCGTGAAGGGAAGCTGGTTCTTTTCGATGAATTTCTGGTGCGATTTTGCATCGTTGATGCTTACTCCGATCACCTCATAGCCGGCTTTGCGCAGTTCGTCATAATTGTCGCGGAGGTTGCAGGCCTGTGCCGTACACCCCGAAGTCATGTCTTTCGGATAAAAATAGAGCACAATCTTTTTTCCTTTATAGTTGCTCAAGTGTATTTCTTCCCCGTTCTCGTTCATTCCGAGAATTTCGGGTGCTTTATCTCCTATGTTCACGATAAAAAAGTTGATATATGGATAATTGACAGTTAAAAAGCGGGGTGATGATCTCACCCCTTGTTTCGTATTACAGTTCCAGGTCACCGTCGAACACTTCATGCCACGGCAGACCATTCTTGTTCAGTTCTTCCATAAACGGATCCGGATCGAACTCTTCCACATTCCATACGCCCGGACGTTTCCAGAGTCCCTTCAGGAACATCATTGCACCGATCATGGCCGGAACTCCGGTCGTGTAGCTTACTCCTTGCATGCCGGTTTCCTTGTATGCAGCCTGATGCGAGCAGTTGTTGTATACATAGTAGGTGCGCTCTTTGCCGTCCTTGATACCGCGGATGCGGCAGCCGATGGATGTTTCGCCTTCGTAGTTTTCACCCAGATCCTGCGGGTTGGGCAATACGGCTTTCAGGAACTGCAGCGGAACGATTTCCATGCCGTTGTAGTTTATTGGCTCGATGCTTGCCATGCCGATATCCTGAATGACACGCAGGTGAGTCAGGTATTCTTGTCCGAAAGTCATCCAGAAGCGTGCGCGCTTGATGGTGGGGAAGTTTTTCACCAGCGATTCCAGTTCTTCGTGGTAAAGCAGGTAAGAATCGCGCGGGCCGATGTTCGGGTAAGTCAGCGGCTTGTGGAACTCCAGCGGCCGGGTGGTAACCCATTGCCCGTTTTCATAATAGCGTCCGTTCTGAGTGATTTCGCGGATATTGATTTCCGGATTGAAGTTTGTGGCAAATGCCTTGTGGTGATTTCCCGCATTGCAGTCCACAATGTCCAGATATTGTATTTCGTCGAAGTGATGTTTTGCTGCATAAGCTGTGTATACGCCGCTCACTCCCGGATCGAATCCGCAGCCTAGAATGGCAGTAAGTCCGGCATCTTCGAACCGTTTTTTGTAGGCCCATTGCCAGCTGTATTCGAAATGAGCCACGTCTTTCGGTTCATAGTTGGCGGTGTCCAGGTAGTTTACTCCGCTTTTCAGACATGCCTCCATGATGGTAAGATCCTGATAAGGCAGAGCTACGTTAATAACGATTTCGGGTTTGAAACTGTTGAATAAAGCCACCAGTTCGTCTACGTTGTCCGCGTCTACTTTGGCTGTTTTGATGGCAGGGTTACCGATTGCCTTCACAATCGCGTCACATTTTGATTGGGTGCGGCTGGCAATCATGATTTCGGTGAAAACTTCAGGATGCTGAGCCACTTTGTGTGCAACAACGGTACCTACACCGCCTGCACCGATGATCAATACTTTACTCATTCTTTTGTGTTAGATTTTATGCCCGGTAAACGTTACCGTTCAATATGCAAAGATAACAAATAATTCCAAACCGCTGTGCAGTATTCAGAATATATCCGTATTTTTGCATATGAACAATCATTAAAAGGGAAATGTTCCTTTAATTTAAATTCTGAAGATTATGAAGAAAATAATGTTATGTGCGGCTGCTTTCGCAGTATTGTGTATGGTAAGTTGCGGAACCAGCAAAAAATCTGTTTCGGTTATGGACTTTTCAGGAGAATGGAATATCGTGAGTGTAAAGGGAGAAGCCGTAGACGCGGAAGAAGCTCCTTACATCGGCTTTGACCAGAAAACGGGCCGGGTGTACGGACATGCCGGATGCAACAGACTGATGGGAGCATATCATGTGGATTCGCTGAAGGCTGGGAAGATGAATTTCAGCCAAGTGGCTGCAACGCGGATGATGTGTCCCGACATGACGCTGGAGCAGAATGTGCTGGAAGCACTGGGCAATGTGGCCGGATTTTCGCATACGGGGGATACGGTTGAGCTTAAGGATGCCGGAGGAAAAGCTGTGATGACGTTGCAGAAGCGCGTGAAACCGGCGGTGACACTGGACGACTTGGCAGGCAGATGGGTTATTTCAAGTATAGGTCAGATGGCTGTAGGTGAAGTGGAACGTACTCCCGAACTCAACTTTGACCTGGAAGCTAAGCGTGTAAACGGCAATGCCAGCTGCAATGTTATCAACGGAAGCTTTTCGCAAGAAGAGGGAAAGCCCGTTTCGCTGCGCTTTTCGCAGATGATTTCTACCATGATGGCATGTCCGAACATGGACACAGAGCAAAGCATTCTGCAGGCTTTGGATAAAGTGCGCGCCTTTGACCGCGGCGAAGAAGAAGGCACGCTGGTGCTGCTGGACGGAAACGGGTATCCGGTTCTGACGCTTGAGCATGCGCAGGGCGAGCCGGCAAAATGAAAACCGGAGCATTGTGCATCATGGTTGAAATAAAAGTGTTATCTTTGAGCGACGTATAAAATCAATTCATTATGACTAAAAAAATACTTTTGCTGGGATCCGGAGAGTTGGGCAAGGAGTTTGTAATAGCCGCCAAACGTCTGGGACAATACGTGATTGCGTGCGATTCGTATGAAAACGCGCCTGCCATGCAGGTGGCCGATGCATGTGAAGTCTTCAGTATGCTGGACGGAGAAGCGCTGGACCGTGTGGTCGCCAAATACCGCCCTGACATCATTGTTCCTGAGATTGAGGCTATCCGCACCGAACGCCTTTACCATCTGGAAAAGGAAGGCATTCAGGTGGTGCCGAGTGCGCGTGCCGTAAACTATACGATGAACCGCAAGGCAATCCGTGATCTGGCAGCCAAAGAACTGGGACTGAAAACTGCCCGCTACTTCTATGCCACTTCATTTGAAGAACTGAAAGAAGCCGCTGAAAAAATCGGCTATCCGTGTGTCATCAAGCCGTTGATGTCATCGTCAGGAAAAGGCCAGTCGGTTGCGAAGGGGCCTGAAGACTTGCAGTATTCCTGGGACTACGGATGCCATGGAAGCCGTGGGGATATCAAAGAACTGATCGTGGAGGAATTCATTCAATTCGACAGTGAGATAACTTTGCTTACCGTTACCCAGAAAAACGGGCCTACGTTGTTTTGTCCTCCCATCGGACATGTGCAGAAAGGGGGCGACTACCGCGAAAGCTTCCAGCCGGCACGCATCGCTCCGGAGCATCTGGCCGAAGCGCAGCGCATGGCTGCCAAAGTGACAGAGGCGCTGACTGGTTACGGACTGTGGGGCGTTGAGTTTTTCCTGAGCCATGAGAACGGTGTGTATTTTTCCGAATTGTCTCCTCGCCCGCACGACACAGGTATGGTGACGCTTGCGAACACGCAGAACCTCAACGAGTTTGAACTGCACCTTTATGCGGTTTTGGGCTTGCCTATTCCGGGCATTGCGTTGGAGCATATCGGAGCCAGTGCGGTGATTCTTTCGCCTATATCAAGTAAAGATGCTCCCCGGTATAAGGGAGAAGAGCTGGTTTGCTCTCAGCCCGGCACCTATTTGCGTATATTCGGCAAACCGTCTACGCGTTTGAACCGCCGTATGGGTGTCGTTGTATGCTATGATAAGGTAGGAAGCGACCTCGATGCTTTGCGAGGCAAATGCAAGTCGCTGGCTGCAAAAGTGGAAGTGTATTGATAATCAATATATTGAATTTTGATTCAGATTCATGCGGATTTGCCGTATCCGTATGAATCTGTTTTTTTTTGCATTTTGTATGCATTTCTTGATATAAATCATGAAAAGCGGACAAATGCATGCTTTTTGCTGTTTCTCCAAGTCATTGTATTGATCAGGGGGTTATATTTGCAACGCAAAACCAAACTAAACAACAAATGACAGAAAACAAAACGGTTAAGTATCATATTCCCCAACAGGGAATATACATGTACGCTCGTATGCGTGACGGAAAAACTGGAATGATTGTACTGAACAGTACAGACCACGAACAGATTCTCTCTGCTGAGTACTACAAGCCTCTGACCAAGGATTCTAAAATGGGTAAAGAGCTGTCTACTGGAAAGATGATTGACTTCTCCCAGAACCTGACGCTTTCCCCGCGCAAATCATTGATTATTGAATTTTGAGGAGAAAATTGTCTGTAAGTATTTTAAAGGCGTAGATGTGGCAAGCTTCTGCGCCTTATTTTTTGTATGTCTGCCAGACGGAATCTTCATGTTGGGCATCTGTTGTGGATAAAACGGCTGGAGATATAGCGACGATGCGCATGTGTGTCTGAAAGTCTGGGAAAAATCCAATATCTGGACAATAGGCTGGAAGCATGCGGCGCCTTGAGTGGCAGGCATGTCTATGAAGAAACATTCATTTGGGCTGTTGGCGTGCATCTTTCAGCCTTCTGCAAACTTTATCTCTAGTCTGGAGATTTGTATCTCTAGGCTAGATATATATATTTTCAGTTTAAAGATATATGTCTTCAGGCTGAAGACAGAGGGATTGATTGCTTTTTTTGTTTGCATGATAGGGAAGAATCATTATCTTTGTAAAAGTCAATGCCTATGAGGATGAATAAATTTTGGAAAATAAGTCTGCTGTTTTTGGGATGCTTCCTTTCCGTAAAGGCTGAATCTTCAGACAGGGAAGTGCCGGTTCCGACACGGGCGCAGGTTGTTTGGCAGGATGCTGAACTGGTGGCGGTTTTTCATTATGATTTGCATGTGTTTGATACGGCAAAATACGTGCAGACGCAAAACCGCATTACTCCGATAAGCGATGTGAATATATTTAATCCGGAGAAACTGGACACAGACCAGTGGATAAAGGCAGCGCGGGATATGGGCGCGAAAATTGCCATTCTGACCGCTACGCACGAAACCGGTTTTGCGCTGTATCAGTCGGACGTGAATCCCTATTGCCTGAAGGCGGTGAGATGGCGCGACGGAAAAGGGGATATCGTGCGGGATTTTGTGCGTTCGTGCCGCAAGTATGGCGTTCTTCCGGGCGTATATATCGGTATCCGCTGGAACTCTTTTCTAGGGGTGCATGACTTTCTTATGCCTCAGGACGGAACGGATTTTCAGCGCAACCGTCAGGAGTTCTACAACCGTATGTGTGAAGGGATGACCCGGGAACTGATGTCCCGTTATGGAGATCTGGCGATTGTATGGTATGACGGAGGAAGTCATGGGCCGGAACTGGGAGGACCGGACATATTGCCTGTCGTAGAAAAATACCAGAAGAATATAATCTTTTACCACAACACGCAGCGGGCGGATATCCGCTGGGGCGGTTCGGAAACGGGAACTGTTCCTTATCCATGCTGGGGCACCTATCCGTTTCCTTATTCGCATGCAAAGAATCAGGACTGTATATTCAAAGACAACAACCGTCTTTTGAAGACAGGTGACCCTGAGGGAAAGCATTATATGCCGGCGATGTCAGACACGCCTTTGCGCGGCTACAACGGACGGCACGAATGGTTTTGGGAGCCGGGAGATGAGGCTCACATTTATCCTTTGGAAGATTTGCAGCGGATGTATGAGCAGTCGGTGGGCCATAACTCCACATTGATTATAGGACTTACACCGGATAACCGGGGATTGCTTCCGGATGCGGATGTCCGGAGAATCAGGGAGTTCGGACAGTGGATAAAAGAAACATACGGCATGCCGCTAAAGGCTGTTTCGGGAAAAAGTGATATGTTGGAAATGGCATTTGATGAGGCACAGCAGATAACGCGCATTGTCTTGCAGGAAGATATCCGCCAGGGCGAACGTGTCCGTGCATATGAAATAGAGGGATTGACTTCAGACGGCTGGAAGGTTCTGGCTTCGGGTACGTGCATCGGGCATAAACGCATTGAACGTTTCGATCCTGTGTCGCTCCATGCTTTGCGGCTGAAGATATTGGATAGCGAGAAGACGCCGCTTATCCGTACATTTGCAGCGTATCGTTAATGTTGACGGCAAAGGCACGGATACGCAATTGAAGATGCTGGTCTGTCGTTGCATATCCGTGCCTTCGCTGTCAAGGTTTCATGCCTTTGAGAGAAGGGGCATTAGCTTTTCGGAATGATTTCAAAAAACTCGGCCTGGCCTTCTATCTGAATCATTGTTGCCTCAGGAACAAGACTGACTTGTGCAAAAGCCGTACTGATGGAAGTTTCTGCAAGCACAGATCCGTCCGCTTTCAGTTGCTTGAGCGTAATCTTTCCGGGGAGCTGGTTCATCAGCAGTGTATAGCTTTTCGTTCCTTCCGGGATGCCGAATGCAAATGTGTCTTTATTCTTGAACGAAGTGTCCAGGCATTTGTCGAAGGCGTAGAGTACCTGTTCAGGCTGTGCTGCTCTGATGGAAAATCCGATATTTTCCAGACGGGGCGGATTTACTTCAAACGAACGGACGGAAGCGTAATTCCTTCGTCCGGAGTCAAGACGTCTGATGCGTACATAGCGTGCCTTGACGGTATCTCCTTTCCATGCGATGACATACTGCTGTTTCATATCGGGAATGAGTGCTGTCCATTGTCTGCCGTTTGCGGAACATTCCAGCACTGCATGGTCAAAATAGTCTACATCATTTACCGAATTCCTTCCCTGAAGGATAGAAACCTCGTTTACATCCCTGACACTGCCTAAATCCACTCCAATCCAGTCGCCGGCTTTTTGTCCGGAAGCGGAAGAGTAGTAAGTGGTAGAATCATTGTCGAACATAAGTCTGGTCAGTGCAGTAGCTGAATTGGCAAAAGAACTGATTCCTTTATGCAGCATGGGTTTCTTTCCCAGTATTTTTTCAAGGAAGCCATCTCCCATGTCGTTCATGGCACATTCATAGAAAGGCTGGAGCTTCATCGTTCCGCTTTTGTGTGCGTTGTATGCTTTACGGGCATCAGCACTCATCAGATTCTGCGTATATTTGTTCCAGAAAGCAGCGTTGTCTTCACCCGAACGGTAAAGTTTCATCAGTTCCAGAGCCCGTTCTCCCCGGACAGCCAGTTTGCCGAATTCTTCAAGCCATGGACGAAGTTCGTTGGCCAATTGCTTGTTGGCACATCCTTTTTCTATTTCTGCAGGAGCTTCTGCAGCCTTTTTGAACTCTGCCAATAAGGCATCGGCCTGTTCATCGGTGTAATCTTTCAGGCGGAAAGTCTTTGTTTCCCAGGACTCATCGCGCCGGTATCCAATTTCCGTGTCGGTAGAATGGATGGCAAAGGTACGGTAGGCTTCCGTTGCTTCCGGCATCAGTTCGGCCAGACCGCGTTCCCAGCTGTCCATCGGATTGTAGGCTGCTACATTCCAGGCATAGTCTGCAACGCCGTATAATGCCAGTTTGGAAGCTTCTCCATGTTCCATCGGGTTGCTTACGATTCCGCACAAGTCTTGGTTTGTCAGCGATGTGTCCAGTCCGTATGCAGGGCCTTGCATGATGATGTGTCGGGCATAATCCGTTACGGGAAAGTTCCACCAATAATAGCCGGGGCGTTTGATGCGCGTATTGAGCCATTCCATTGTTTCTTTCGTCAGGTCGCTGCATACGGCATCTCCTGTCCAAAATACATTGGTCGAAGGATCCAGGGTTTTGCCATAAATGGCCAGGCTTCCTTGAGGAGTCGGATTCGCCCAAAGTTTGGAATAGTCGGTGGGGCAGACAGTCAGCGGTGTTACATCTCCCTTTGCCTTTACGAAATCCTTGTCCAGGCGGTTGAGAAGATCCGTTTGTTTCTCCGGATTCGTACCTTCTCCTGAGATGTCATCAAAGAAGATCGCGAATGAGCGCACTCCCAGGTCGTACATCCAATTGAATTTGTTTATCAGATTCTGATAATCTTCTTCATTCCATTTGATGTCTTGTCCCGGGTGGATTGCCCACACAAAATTTACGCGGTTGCGCCGGCAGTTATCCACCAGTTCCTTGATGTTCCGGGCTTCTTCTTCCGGATACGGCAGACGCCAGTTCGGACAACTGTGGTAGGGATCGTCTTTCGGGCCGTACAGGTAAGTATTCATCTTGAACTTCCCATAAAAATCAATCAGCGACAAGCGTACTTTGTGCGACCAGGGTGTTCCGTAGAAGCCTTCTACTACACCTCGCCAGGGCAGGTCCGGATAGTCGTTGATGAGGGCATAAGGCAGTTTTCCGTTCTTGCAGGCAGGGCTTTCCAGCAATTGGCGGAGTGTTTGGATGCCGTAGAAAGCGCCTTGTTCATCATAGCCTGTGATGGAGATGCCCTTTTTGCCGATGTCCAGATGATAGGCTCCGGAAATGGCTTTTACATTTTTCTTGCGGGCTGCTTTTTCACCGAAGTCAATGGTCAGTTTCACTCCGTTGGAAGCAAGTCTGGTGAACTGGAGGTCATTGGCAAATTTCTTTTGCTTGTCTTTCAATGCGAAGCCTGGTGTAATGTCTAGAAGATTGCCTCTGTCGAGCGTTATCTGATGGGGTGTCGGACTGATGACAATGCCTTGATGGTCTGTCTTTTTACCCGGAACAGGTAAGATGTTCTGCGCTTCCGAACGTTGGGATGAAAGGTCAAAGTCGGTTTCCTGTGCGGATAAGTTACCGCATATTAATGCTCCAGCAACCCATGCCGCAAGCCATTTCTTGTTGTTTCTCATAAAGCTTGTTGTCTAATTAGGAACTTTTATTGTTGAGTAAGAAGGTTAATCAAAGGTTTTAATGTGGTACCGGTTTTGCCGGGATTCTATACATTCTCCGTATAGTCCCGGCAATTGTGTCCTTGAAGCGTCCTGTCAGTCAATCACTGTTACCCATCCGTACGGATCCGGCTCGTCGCCGTATTGGATGGCGCGCAGTTTGTGGTACAGTTTTTCGCTGATAGGTCCCGGTTTTCCGTCTTTCGCGATGACGTACGACTTCTGGTTCTCCAGATCATCGATGCGTTCGATCGGGCTGATAACGGCTGCTGTTCCGCAGGCTCCGGCTTCTTCGAATGTTGTCAGCTCTTCTTCCGGAATCGGGCGGCGTTCAACTTTCAGACCCATATCTTCAGCCAACTGCATCAGACTCCGGTTGGTGATTGACGGAAGGATGGAAGTTGAAAGCGGCGTGATGTAGGTGTTGTTCTTGATTCCGAAGAAATTGGCGGCGCCGCATTCGTCGATGTATTTCTTTTCCTTCGCGTCCAGGTAAAATTCGCTGGCATATCCGGCATCATGAGCCATCTTGTTGGCGCGGAGGCTTGCCGCATAGTTTCCTCCCACCTTGAAGGTTCCGGTTCCCAATGGGGCCGCACGGTCGTATTGGCGGATAATGACATAGGGGTTGGTTGCGAAGCCGCCTTTGAAGTACGGGCCTACAGGAGTGACAAATACCACGAACAAGTATTCTTTGGCAGGATGAACGCCGACTTGAGCGCCTGTACCGATGAGCAGCGGACGGATGTAGAGCGAGGCGCCGCTTTCGTACGGCGGAATGAAGCGTTCGTTGGCTTTCACCACCTTCTTTACGGCTTCGCAGAACATTTCAGTCGGAAACTCAGGCATCAGAATCCCGCGGCAAGTGCTTTGCAGGCGTTCGGCATTTGCTTCCGGGCGGAAGATGCGGATTTTGCCGTCTTTTCCGCGGTAAGCCTTCAGACCTTCAAATGCTTCCTGTCCATAGTGGAGGCAAGTAGCGGCCATATGGATGTTCAGCGTTTCTTCTGAGCAAAGTTCCAGTTCTCCCCATTTCCCGTCGCGATAATAGCATCGCACGTTGTAATCTGTCTTCATGTAGCCGAATGACAGATTCGACCAGTCAATTTCTTTCATTGTTATTTGAATTTTAAGTGTTTTCCTTTTTTGTGCGAAAGCAAAAGTACATTATTTTTTACATAAAACAATGTTTGTCCGTCGTTTTTTTGACATTTCATCATTCCGGCTTGTCAAAAGAAACACGGTACCATCGCGTTTGTGAAAACTCGATGATACCGTGCAGCATTCTTCCTTTATTCATTCTCCTGAAAAGGAGAACGGGAGATTCATTTCTTTATTTGCGCTTCAACCCATTTGCGTGCGTTCACAAATGCTTCCATCCACGGAGTGATCTGGTCTTCATGGATACGTCCGGCGGGATAGCAGGCATTGTTCCAAGGGAAACATGCACGTTCCAGATGAGGCATCATTGCCAGATGGCGTCCGTCCTGGCTGGCGATACCTGCCACACTGTAGTCTGATCCGTTCGGATTGCCCGGATACTCGTCGTAAGAGTATTTCAGTACGACATTGTAGTGGTCTTCCGGATAAGGGAGTGAGAATTTTCCTTCTCCATGGGCAACCCATATGCCCAGTTTTGAGCCGCTTAACGAACCGAACATTACGCTGCGGTTCATCGGAACAGTCACACCGAGGAATGCTGATTCGAACTTGTGTGAATCATTATGCAGCATTTTGCCTTTCTTCTCGTCTTCCGGAGTAATCAGCCCCAGTTCCATCATCAGCTGGCATCCGTTGCATACGCCCAATGACAAGGTATCTTTGCGTGCATAGAACTTGTCGAGCGCAGCTTTTGCTTTCGGATTGAACAGGAAGCTTCCTGCCCATCCCTTGGCAGATCCTAAGACATCGGAATTGGAGAAACCGCCGCAGAATACAATCATGTTGATGTCTTCCAGCGTTTCGCGTCCGCTGACGAGGTCGGTCATCGTAACATCCTTTACGTCAAAGCCGGCCAGATAGAGCATATAAGCCATTTCGCGCTCGCCGTTTGTTCCTTTTTCACGGATGATGGCTGCCTTTATTCCGCTTGGAGTGCGGCGGTCGGGATTCAGTCCGAACTGCGACAGCTTGCCGGTAAAGCTCGGGTCGAAAGCGAATTCAAGCGGCTGCTTCTTGTAGTTTTCAAAGCGTTTCTTTGCGCAGCCGTTCATGCTTTGCTTGCGGTCGAGCAGGTAGGAGGATGAGTACCATACATCGCGCAGATAATCGATTCCGAACTGATAAGTGGCATCTTCGTGTGAAACGAGAATGTGACGTTCTTCGCTCGGCACACCTAATTTGATATATCCTACTCCGGCCTCTTCCAGAATCTTCTTCACTTCATGCTTGTGCTTGTCGGCCACCTGAATTACGATACCCGGGTTTTCTGCAAAGAGGATTTTCATGATGTCATCGCACTTGAACTTGTTGAGGTTGATTTCCATACCTCCGTCCATGTTGGCGAAGCACATTTCGAGCAGCGTTGTGATGAGTCCTCCGGCTGAAATGTCGTGTCCCGCCAGAATCAGGCCTGCATTCACCAGTTTCTGAACCGCCATGAAAGCGTCGCGGAAGTATTCCGGGCTCTGTACAGTCGGCACGTCATCGCCTACCTTATTGAGGGATTGCGCAAAGGCCGAGCCTCCCAGGCGCAGCTGGTCGAAACTGAAGTCGATATGATAGAATGTAGTTTTCGGATTGTTTACCATTACCGGAGAAACGACTTTCCTGATGTCGGAAACCTCGCCTCCAGCTGATACGATAACAGTTCCCGGGCTGATGATCTTTTCTCCGTCCGGATATTTCTGGGTCATTGACAGCGAGTCTTTTCCTGTCGGCACGTTGATTTGAAGCGCACAGCAGAAATCCGACAAAGCCTTGACTGCCGTATACAGGCGTGCGTCTTCGCCTTCCTGCGAACGGCAAGGCCACATCCAGTTGGCTGAAAGCGACAGGCTGTTCATTCCGTCGGCAAGCGGAGCCCAAACGATGTTGGTAAGCGCTTCGGAAACAGCCAATACGGAACCGGCTGCCGGGTTGGCGAGAGCAGCCTGAGGAGCATGTCCGAGTGCTGTGGCGATACCTTTCTCTCCGCGATAGTCGAGAGCCACGACACCGCAGTCGCTCAACGGCAACTGGAGCTCTCCCTGGCATTGCTGGCGTGCGATTTTTCCGGTGACTGAGCGGTCTACCTTGTTGGTGAGCCAGTCTTTGCAGGCTACAGCTTCCAACTGAAGGACACGGTTCAGATATTCGTCCAGTTTGGATGCTTCGTAAGTGACGTTTTCATAATGGCGTTCTACTGTTTTGTCCACCATGTATGTCTTCGGCGAAGAGCCGAACATCTGGTCAACCGCCAGGTCAAACGGACGTACGCCGTCGGCTTGTTCAAAGGCAAAGCGGTGGTCGCCTGTCGTTTCGCCTACCACGTACATCGGAGCACGTTCGCGTTCGGCAATCTTCTGCACGTGTTCGATGGATTTCTCTTCAATCAGCAGTCCCATGCGTTCCTGCGATTCGTTGGCGATGATTTCCTTTGCCGACAATGTTTCGTCGCCGATCGGCAGTTTGTCCATGTGGATCAGACCGCCGCAGTCTTCCACCAGCTCCGACAAGCAGTTTACGTGTCCAGCCGAGCCGTGGTCGTGGATCGAAACAATCGGATTCTGGTCTTCTTCACATAAAGCGCGTACCACGTTGTATGCGCGTTTTTGCATTTCTGCATTTGCACGCTGCACGGCGTTCAGCTCGATACCGGAAGAATAGCGTCCTGTGTCAACCGATGATACGGAGCCTCCTCCCAGGCCAATGCGGTAGTTGTCGCCGCCCAGCACTACGATTTCATCGCCGGCTTCGGGAGTCCCTTTCAGGCAATCACGTTTTGTGCCGTAGCCTACGCCTCCTGCCAGCATGATTACTTTGTCGTAAGCATATTTTTCTCCGTTTTCCTGATGTTCGAATGTCAGTACTGAACCGCAGATCAGCGGCTGTCCGAATTTGTTTCCGAAGTCAGATGCTCCGTTCGATGCTTTGATGAGAATCTGCTCTGGGGTTTGGTACAGCCATTTGCGTACGGGCAGGATGTTTTCCCATTCGCGGTCTTCTTCGGTGCGCGGATAAGAAGTCATGTAGACAGCCGTACCGGCAATCGGCCATGATCCCTTGCCTCCTCCCATACGGTCGCGGATTTCTCCTCCTGTACCTGTGGAAGCACCGTTGAACGGTTCTACAGTTGTCGGGAAGTTATGTGTTTCGGCTTTGAGCGAGATAACGGTTTTGATATCTTTTATGATGAAGTAGTCGGAAGTGGAATGATCTTTCGGAGCAAACTGTTCTACAACGGGTCCTTCTGCAAAAGCCACATTATCCTTATAAGCAGAAATGATCTTGTTCGGGTTCTCCTTGGTTGTTTTCTTTATCATCTGGAAGAGCGATGATTCCATTTCCTTTCCGTCAATAATGAACGTTCCGCCGAATATTTTATGGCGGCAATGTTCGGAATTGATTTGAGCGAACCCGAAAACTTCCGAGTCAGTCAGCCTGCGTCCCAAATCTTTTTCAACCTTCTTCAGATAGTCCATTTCCTCTTTCGAGAGTGCCAGACCTTCCTTTTCGTTGTATTCTTCGAGGTTGTCGATATATACAATGGGTTGGGGCTTGATGTTTATGGTGAATATATTCTGGTCGAGCCCATGATACATGCGTTGCAGCATCGGGTCATGGTCTGCGTTTTCATCTTTCACAGGAAAATATTCTTCGATACGGCGTATGCCGCTGAGTCCCATATTCTGCGTGATCTCTACAGCGTTGGTACTCCATGGAGTAATCATTTCGCGCCGAGGGCCTACAAACCAGCCTTTCAGGTTCTCTTCGCTTTCCGTGGCAGCGTCACCGTAGAGCCAGCATAATTTTTTGATGTCTTCAGAGTTCAGTTCCTGACTGCATTCCGTTGCAATCACGCTTTGGGATGGTGTTCTGAAAAATAGAATCATAGCACTTTTATAATTAAAATGAATTATCAAAGAAATTTATGTGCAAAGGTACATAATTAGCTGGAATAAAACGAAGAATTTTATCAAAATGCGGTCTGCGGCATTAAAATTCCGGCGGTGTTCGGAGAGGAAGATGGCGGCTGTACGGCTTTGTCTGTTTTTCTTTTCACTCCGTTTGCCGTTTCCGGAACGTTTTGGGATTTGTTTGTTCTGATGTTTAGATGAATATGCCTTCCTTTTTTTGAATGGCATCTGATAGTTTGTAACAAAACTTTCCGTATCTTTGCCCTAATATAATTTGTGAGCAGAGATATGCAGACGAGTGACAGCATTGTGATTATTCCTACCTATAATGAAAAGGAAAATATAGAAAATATTATCAGGGCAGTGTTCGGACTGGAGAAGTGTTTTCATATTCTGGTTATAGAAGACAATTCGCCAGACGGTACAGCCGGCATTGTACGCAGGTTGCAGGCAGAGTTTCCTGCGCGGCTTTTTATGATTGAACGGAAAGGCAAGCTGGGATTGGGCACGGCATATATTACCGGCTTCAAGTGGGCCATTCAGCATCACTATGACTATGTGTTTGAAATGGATGCCGACTTCAGTCACAATCCGAATGACCTGCCGCGCCTTTATAAAGCCTGTCACGATGAAGGGGCGGATGTTTCGATAGGTTCCCGTTATGTCAGCGGGGTGAATGTCGTGAATTGGCCCATGGGACGGGTACTTATGTCGTATTTTGCATCAAAATACGTGAGATTCATCACGAGGCTGCCCATTCACGATACCACGGCCGGATTTGTGTGTTACCGCAGACAGGTGCTTGAAACAATCCGTCTTGACTGCATCCGTTTCAAGGGGTATGCCTTTCAGATAGAAATGAAGTTTACGGCATATAAATGCGGATTCCAGATTACGGAGGTTCCGGTGATTTTCATTAACCGTGAGTTGGGCACTTCAAAAATGAACAGCAGCATCTTTGGTGAGGCGGTATTCGGTGTCATTCAGCTCAAATGGGACAGCTGGTTCAAAAAATATCCGAAAAAACAGTAAAAACGGACAATTATGAAACGTACTTTGATACATCATGCAACGATTGTAAACGAAGGAACCCGCTTCGCCGGTTCGGTCGTAATAGAAGGAGAGAAAATAAAGGAAGTGCTTCGAGGGGACACTTGTCCGTCGGTTCCGTGCGATGAGGCAATAGATGCGCATGGCGCATTTCTCATTCCGGGAGTAATTGATGACCACGTGCACTTTCGTGATCCCGGACTGACGCATAAGGCTGATATGGCTACGGAAACGGCTGCCGCTGCTGCTGGAGGCGTGACTTCATTTATGGATATGCCCAACTGCAATCCGCAGACCACTACGCTTGAAGCGTTGGAAAACAAGTTCGCGGATGCGGAAAAGAAATGTGTGGTGAACTATTCTTTTTATTTTGGAGCTACAAACAGCAATGCGGATTTGTTGAAGCAGCTTGACAGAAGCCGTGTGTGCGGGGTGAAGCTTTTCATGGGGGCAAGCACGGGAAATATGCTGGTGGATCGTATGGAAACATTGCGCCGGATTTTTTCGGAAGCAGGCATGCTGATTGCCACACATTGTGAGGACCAGAACGTCATTCGCAGGAATACGGAAATCTCCAAGGAAAAATACGGTGACGATCCTGACATTTCCTGCCATCCGCTTATTCGGAGCGAAGAGGCTTGTTGGGCATCGTCGTCACTGGCCGTCCGTCTTGCTGAAGAAACGGGAGCCCGGCTGCATATCCTTCATGTGAGTACAGCCCGCGAACTGGAGCTGTTTGAAGATAAGCCGCTCCGTGAAAAACGCATCACGGCTGAGGCGTGTGTGTCGCATCTGTTTTTCTGCGATGAAGACTACAAGGTGTTGGGAACGCGCATCAAATGCAATCCGAGCATTAAGACGCGGCAGGACCGTGATGCCTTGCGTGCTGCTTTGCGGACAAACCGTATTGATGTTATCGGCACGGATCATGCTCCTCATTTGTTGAGCGAGAAGCAGGGGGGAGCGTTGAAAGCTGTATCGGGTATGCCTACTTTGCAATTCTCGCTGGTGAGCGTTTGCGAACTTGTGCGTGAAGGGGTGATCAGTATGGAGCAGCTGGTTCAGAAGATGTGTCATGCGCCGGCCGAACTGTTCCAGATCAAAGGGCGCGGATATATTCGTCCGGGATATCAGGCAGACCTTGTTCTGCTGAATCCGGATTGTGAATGGACGGTTACGCCGGAATGCATTGAAAGCAGATGCGGATGGAGTCCGATGGAGGGACGTATTTTCCATTCAAAGGTGGAAAAGACCATAGTTAATGGCAGTCTGGTTTACTCTGACGGACGGGTAGACAAATCGCACCGGGGCCAGGCTTTGTTTTTTGAACGTTAACACATGATTTTGTATGCAGACAGGAATCACAACGGTTACTTATCGGGTTCATGAGTTGGTTGAATACATCAATTGGATTTATTTTTTTCATGCGTGGGGATTCCAACCGCGTTTTGCAACTATTGCGGATATCCATGGATGTGATGCTTGCCGCGCAGGATGGTTGGCTTCCTTCCAGACAAATGACCGTCAGAAGGCTTCCGAGGCTATGCAGTTGCATAAAGAAGCGATGCGGATGCTGCGGTCTCTTGATGAAGAATTCCGTGTTTATGCTGTGTATAAACTGATGGATGCCAATTCGGATGGGGATAATTTGCTGCTGGACGGAACTGTGTTCCCGTTGCTCCGTCAGCAGACTCGCATCGCTCCGGACAATCCGTTTCTTTGTTTGAGTGATTTTGTCCGTCCGCTTTCGTCGGGCATCTGTGATACTGTGGGAGGATTTGCAACAACGGTTGATCCGACTATGGAGGAGCTTTATCAGAACGATGACTTCAAATGCCTGCTTGTAAAGACATTGGCCGAACGTCTGGCTGAGGCCGCAGCCGAGAGGACACATGAACTGGTCCGTAAGGAAGTGTGGGGATACGCAAAAGATGAGAACTTGACGATAAAGCAGTTGCTGAGGGAAGATTATCAGGGAATCCGTCCGGCGGTAGGCTATCCTTCCTTGCCAGACATTTCTGTGAGCTTTCTGCTCGACCGGCTGATTGACATGAAACGTATCGGTATCCGCTTGACTGAAAACGGGATGATGTATCCTCACGCTTCGGTTTGCGGACTGATGTTTGCTCACCCTGCTTCAAAGTACTTTTCTGTAGGAAAAATCGGTCTGGACCAGTTGCAGGATTATGCCCTCCGCAGAGGTATGTCTGTAGAAGATATGAAGAAATACCTGGCGGCTAATTTGCAAAATTGAAAATAGAGTAACGATGATGATATTACTGAGAGTTTTAATTCTTTTTCTGGTTCTTCTGTTGTTGCCTGACTGGTATATCTACCGTTCATATATACGCAGGTTGAAGAACAATAAGATGAGGCGGCTGTACTGGCTTCCTTCCGTTGTCCTTCTGGCGGGTCTGTTAGTCTTTATAGCCGCAGGCGAAGCTTTGCATGGCTGTTTGGGCATTTACCTTGTCGTCGCTTTGTGTCTGTCTGTTCCAAAAGCTGTATTTGCTCTTCTCAGTTTGTTCTTGAAAGGTGCAGGGCGGTTGTTCCGGATTCAGATTCCGCATGGATGGATTTCCTCATTTGCTGCGTTTGCCACGTTTGCATATGTTCTTTTCGGGGCGGTTGAGGGAAAAGAGTTTTTTCAGGTAAAGGAAGTAGAGTTTGTTTCTCCTGATTTGCCTGAAGCCTTTGACGGTTACCGCATTCTGCAACTTTCAGACATTCACTCGGGCAGTTGGAAAGGAAACGGAGAGGCCATTCGTCGGGCCGTAGAGATTTGCAATCAGCAAAAAGCGGATGCGATTGTCTTTACGGGGGATTTGGTGAACAGCCGTGCAAGTGAACTTCCGGAGTTTATGCCGTTGCTTTCTGATCTGAAAGCGGACGACGGAGTTTTTTCTATCGTCGGGAATCATGATTATGGCACTTATGTGCATTGGAATTCAGACGCAGAGCGTGAAGCCAATTTTCAGAAGCTTATAGCTGAAGAAAAGCAGATGGGATGGGATGTGCTTTTGAACGAGCACCGCATTTTGCGCCGCGGCAATGATTCGATTGCGCTTGTAGGAGTAGAGAACAGCGGAAATCCTCCTTTTCCGGACTATGCGGATCTGCCGCGTGCCTTGAAAGGAACAGAAGGTTTGTTCAAGGTGCTTCTTAGCCATGATCCGACGCATTGGAGGCGCAGCGTACTGCCCGAAACAGACATTCAACTGATGTTGTCGGGGCATACTCATGATATGCAGGTGAGCGTGTTTGGCTTTTCTGCCTCTCAGTTTGTTTATCCGGAACACCGCGGCATGTATCTTGAGGAAGGACGCGGACTTTATGTCAATGTTGGGTTAGGGTTTGTGCTCTTTCCTTTCCGCCTCGGATCGTGGCCCGAAATCACTGTAATAACTTTAAGAAGATAACATCAAAATAAAAATAATTATGAGAATCTTATACATCATTTATCAAATTTGTATCGGGCTTCCCATCTTTCTGGTCCTTACGTTGCTGACGGCTCTTACTACGATGCTGGGATGCTGGTTGGGCGACGGTCATTTCTGGGGATATTATCCCGGTAAAATATGGTCGCAGTTGACGTGTTGGGTATTTTTGCTTCCCGTGAAGGTGGAAGGGCACGAGCATATTGACCATAATACTTCTTATGTATTTGTCGCCAATCATCAGGGGGCTTTTGATATTTTTCTGATTTACGGATTTTTAGGGAGAAATTTCAAATGGATGATGAAGCAGAGTCTGCGCAATATTCCGCTTGTGGGAAAGGCATGCCAGTCGGCTGGATTCATTTTCGTAGACCGTTCCAGTCCGCGTCAGATATACAGAACGATCAAATATGCGGAGCGTATTTTGCAAGGCGGTACCTCGCTGGTTGTATTTCCGGAAGGGCGGCGCACGTTTACCGGTCAAATGAATCCTTTTAAGAAAGGTGCATTTTTTCTGGCCGATCAGCTCCAGCTTCCGGTTGTTCCGATGACGATCAGCGGTTCGTTCGATATTTTGCCCCGTACCGGTAAGCTTCTGCATTGGCATCCGCTGAAGCTGACCATCCACAAGCCTATTTATCCGGTGGGAAAAGGAGATGAAAATCTGAACATGTTGATGGAGAAGTCGCGCGAGATGATAGCAGGCGGCTTTTCGGAATAATTGGTCGCTTTCATATGTCTTGACCGAAATCGGAAAAGCATGCGAAACCCAACAGGAGAAAGATTTATGGACTTTGATTGTATCTCTCCTGTTGGGTTTCTGTTTTTAGTCCTTTCTGACGCACACGACACATCCTCAAATATCTTTTCATTTTTCTGCGTTCGTGTTGCGTATGACGCGGCATGGATTGCCCTCCTGACGGAACACTGGGAAGAGTATCTTTTGTTGCGACACTTCCTGCGTCTATAATGCTTTTCGTGTTTGCTTCCATTCAAATAGTCATGCAACCCGTTTGCCCTTGCAAAGGTAATGGCGTGAAAGAATAAGCGCAATACTGATTAACGGCCATTCTTTCAATGCGATAATGGAAGTCTGTGCGGCGGCTTGCGCTCCCATCTGTTTTGTCTACTTCATATGCGCTTCCGCAGCGTCGATGTAGGCCTTAACTCTGAAATCATTGGTGAACTTTTCCGGAGCGCCGTCGATGATTTCTTTCATGAGCGGGGTAAGCATCGGATAAGGCAGGCTGTAGCCTATCATGATGAACAAACCGGGACCCAACACATTGTCATAATTGTCTTTTATGAAGCTTTTGGTCAGTTGGTTCATCTCTTCTGTAAGGGCTTTGCGCTTTCCGTCAATTGCGTTATGAACTTCTTCAAGGCTTTTCCCGTCCATAATCATCCGGCTTTCTTCGTGGTTCACTTCATAAAAGCGGTCATCGAGCGAGTTCTTTTTCATGATAAACTCGTTGAAGCTGTTGTTCAGTGGAGTTCCCTTGATCACAATTCCCGCATTGTCTATCTGAATGTCAATGTTTCCGGGTTCTATGACAACCGGCATGATGCAGTCTTCGTCCATATACAGGGACGCCAAGACTGTAGAGTCCACTTTTCCTTTCATCTTGAAGAGTCCGTGAATGACTTCGGCTGAATCTATGTTCACAACTTTGTCCCCCGACTGCACTTTGATGAAAAGCATCTTACCGTCTAACACTGATACAGAAGAAGTCCCCTCTATCTTGTATTTCTTGCTGCAAGAAGCGCATATAAGTGCGCAGAACAGAAAAAAATAAAGTTTATACATGCGTAAACCGTTTAAATTCTGAGGCAAAGGTAAGATGTTTCGGGAACGGATAGAAATAAATTATCAAAATTTATACATAGATAGTGGTTTATTACCCTTTTGCGGTTAAGAAACGTTCTTGTGTGCTTTTTTTTACTATTTTTGTGCAGCCCTTTGTGGGATGCAAGACTTAAATTATTAATTGCAATTTGTTATAAAGATGAAAAAAATTAAAGTATTGGCAATGGCACTGATTTGTGCCGTATTCTCTCCGGTAAAGGCCGATGAGGGCATGTGGCTGCTCCAGCTTATGCAAGAACAGAATCTGGCAGACCGGATGAAGGCTCAGGGGATGAAAATGGATGTCACTGATATCTACAGCGCGGATAAGGTGACTTTGAAGGATGCTGTCGGCATCTTCGGACGTGGATGTACGGGTGAAATTATTTCGCCTAACGGACTGATTCTGACAAACCACCATTGTGGGTATGATGCAATCCAGCAGCACAGTTCGGTAGACCACGATTATCTGACAAACGGATTCTGGGCAAAGAACTATCAGGAAGAACTGCCCACTCCGGGACTGACGTTCAAGTTTGTGGAGCGGATTGTGGATGTAACCGATCTGGTGAACGAAGACATAAAGAAAAAGAAGGTGACCGAAGCAGAATCTTTTGGAACAAAATACCTGAAAGAACTTGCCGACAAGCAATTGAAGAAAAGTGACTTGAAAGGCAAGCCGGGAATTTCTGCCCTGGCCTTGCCGTTTTATGCGGGCAACAAATATTATCTCTTCTTTATCAAGACATACAGCGACGTGCGTATGGTTGCCGCTCCTCCTTCATCGATAGGCAAGTTCGGAGGCGAAACCGACAACTGGATGTGGCCGCGCCATACATGCGATTTTTCCATGTTCCGCATCTATGCAGACAAAGACGGAAACCCGACTGAGGAATATAAGGAAACGAACGTGCCGCTCAAGGTGAAGAAATACCTGACTATTTCGCTGAAGGGATTGCAGGAAGGCGACTATGCCATGATTATGGGATTCCCCGGAAGCACAAGCCGTTATTTGACGGAAAGCGAAGTGCGTTTGCGGATGGACGGTACGAATATACCGCGGATTACAGTAAGAGAAGCGCGTTTGGGCGTTTTGCGTAAAGAGATGGCTGCCAGCGATAAAATCCGTATCCAGTACGCCAGCAAGTTCGCTTCGTCAAGCAACTATTGGAAGAATTCGATAGGCATGAACAAGGCGATTGTTGACAATAAGGTGCTTGATGCGAAAGCCGAACAGGAAATGAAGTTCCTGGAGTTTGCCGAAAAGAAGCAGAATGAGGACTATAAGGCTGTTGTAAGCAAAATAAATGATTATGTTGCCCGGATCGCTCCTTTGCAGACGCAGATGACTTATTTCTCCGAAACATTCCGGAGCGGAATTGAATTTGCCGGATATACTGCGGTGAACAGCAGTGTTGAAGCTTTGGCCAAGGCTCTGGACAAGAACAAGAAGAAAGATATCGAAAAGGCTCTCGACGGGTTGAAGGAAACTTATGCGGAGATTCACAATAAGGATTATGATCATGAGGTAGACCGCAAGGTGGCTAAGATACTGATCCCGCTGTATATGGCCAGTGTGCCTGCTGATGCGCTTCCTGCCTTTTATGGAACCATAAAGGATGAGTTCAAGGGCGATTTCAACGCTTATATTGATGCGCTTTACAACAATACGATTTTTGCGAACGAGAAAAACTTCAACGCCTTTATGGCTAACCCTACAGTAGAAGCGCTTGAAAAAGACTTGGCCGTACAGTACGCTGAAACTGTAGGCAATAAATATGGTGAAATTGCTGGCAGAATAGGAAAGGCGAGCGGTGACATTGATCTGCTTCATAAAACTTATGTGCGCGGACTGTGTGAGATGTATGCTCCGACTCCAAAGGCTCCGGACGCAAACTTTACGATCCGTCTTACGTATGGAAATGTGAAGTCGTACGATCCCAAGGACGGTATCCATTATAAATATTATACCACGTTGAAGGGCGTGATGGAAAAAGAAGACCCGAAAAATCCGGAGTTTGTGGTTCCTGAAAAGCTGAAGGAACTGTATGCGGCAAAGAATTACGGACGTTATGCGCTTCCTAACGGCGAGATGCCGGCTTGTTTCCTGACTACCAACGATATTACAGGCGGCAATTCGGGCTCTCCGGTAATGAACGGAAACGGCGAGCTTATCGGTGCTGCGTTCGACGGCAATTGGGAGTCGCTTTCAGGCGACATTAATTTCGACAATAACTTGCAGCGTTGCATTGCTGTAGATATCCGTTATGTGCTGTTTATTGTTGAGAAACTGGGAGGATGCAAGAACTTGATTGACGAAATGACTATCGTTGAGTAGTTTCTTGTTCATTCTTTAGTGCAGAGAGGGTGTGTCATGTGAAGACTGTATGAAACGGCATGCCCTCTTTGTTCATTTATTTTATCAGATAAACTTTATGCCATGAAGAAAACTTGTTTCTTGTTTCTGTTTTCAGCTTTTGTCCTTGCGGGGCAAGCTGATGAGGGAATGTGGATGCTGACTGATTTGAAACAGCAGAATGCTGCCGTCATGCAGGATTTGGGGCTGGATATCAGCATTGACAAAGTATATTGTCCAGAGAATGTGAGCCTGAAGGATGCTGTGGTACACTTTGGAGGAGGCTGCACGGGAGAGGTGATTTCATCTGAAGGACTGGTGCTGACCAATCACCATTGTGGTTATGGATACATCCAGCAGCACAGTTCGGTGGAGCATGATTACCTGACCGACGGGTTCTGGGCCATGACACGTGAGCAGGAACTGCCGTGTGAGGGGTTGAGCGTGACATTCATCGACCGGATTCTGGATGTGACTTCTTACGTAGAGGAGCAGCTGAAAAAAGATGAGGATCCGGACGGAACAAATTATCTGTCGCCTTCGTATCTGGAAAAGGTCGCAAAACGTTTTGCCGACAAGGAGCGGATTGCAACCGATGAATTTACGACATTGGAGCTGAAACCGTTTTACGGGGCGAACAAGTATTATCTGTTTGTTAAAACCGCATACAAAGATGTACGTATGGTTGGCGCGCCTCCGTCTTCCATCGGCAAGTTTGGCGCTGATACGGACAACTGGATGTGGCCGCGTCATTGCGGCGATTTTTCGATGTTCCGTATTTATGCCTCGAAAGACGGGAAGCCGGCTGTCTACAATGCAGAGAACGTGCCTTTGAAAGTGAAGAAGCACCTTTCGATAAACATGCAAGGAGTGAAAGAGGGCGATTTTACTTTTGTGATGGGATTTCCTGGAAAGAACTGGAGATACATGATCAGCGATGAAGTGGAAGAGCGGATGAACACGACCAATTTCATGCGCGATACAATCCGCGGGGTACGTCTGCGGACTTTGGGCGAGGAGATGCGGAAGGATGATAGGACGCGCATCCAATATGCGGCCAAGTATGCTTCTTCGGCAAATTACTGGAAGAATGCAATTGGGATGAACGAAGGGCTGGTGAAGCTGAAAGTGCTTGACAAGAAGAAAAAGCAGCAGGAAGAACTGCTGGCTTACGGACGCGAAACAGGAAATGCGGCATGGAACGAGGCTTACGAAAGCATCCGTAAGATTGTGAAGAAACGCTTTCCTTACGTTTATCATCAGCAGGCCATCTATGAAGCTCTGATGCTGGGAACGGAATTTTACAAGGTGCCGGATACGGACGCTCTGCTCAAAGCCCTGAAGAATGGAAATTCAAAGGAGATAGCAGAGGCTGTAAAGGGACTGGAAAAAGAGGGAAACAAGTTCTTCAACAAGGACTACAATCTCTCTGTCGACCGGAAAGTGTCCAAACGTTTGATCGCGCTTTATGCCCGACTGATACCTTCTGACCAGCGGATCAGTATATTTAAGGTGATTGATGCCCGGTTTGGGGGAAATGTGGATGCGTTTGTGGATGCTTGCTTCGATACTTCCATATTCCGCAGCCGTGAGGCCTTGGAAGCATTCTTGAAGAACCCGGATGCAGAAACATTGGCGAACGATTTGATGGTGCAGTATGCCCGTTCGGTCAAGGAGGGGTATGAGCATACAAGCAATGCGATGAAAGAGGAAACCGATGCGTACAATCGCGCGCATAAGACATGGGTAGCGGGTATGGTTGAACTGAAGCGGAAAAAGCATGAGCCGGTTTATCCGGACGCCAATTCTACGCTGAGGCTGACTTACGGCAAGATCGGGTCTTACGAGCCGGCTGACGCGAAAGAGTATCTGTACTTTACAACGCTGGAAGGTGTAATGGAGAAGGAAGATCCCGACAATCCGGAGTTTGTGGTTCCTGCCCGCCTGAAGAAACTTTACGAAGAAAAGGATTTCGGTCCGTATGCCATGTCCGACGGACGGATGCCCGTATGCTTCGTGACGGCAACGGACAATACGGGCGGAAATTCCGGCTCACCGGTATTCAATGCGAAGGGTGAACTGATCGGTACGGCCTTCGACCGCAACTATGAAGGGCTTACGGGAGATATCGCCTATAATCCCCAGTTGCAGCGTGCCGCATGTGTAGACATCCGCTATACCTTGTTCATTATTGACAAGTATGCCGGAGCGTCGCATCTGATAGATGAAATGACCATTGTTCATTGATTCTCTTGGGCTGCGGACAACCCTTAGAAGGGTGTGCCGAAACACAAATTTTCATTTTTCAATATGACATTACTTTTTTTGACAGCCCAATTTTGTTTTGATACACCCTTGATCCTTAGGCCCCTCCTTCGGGAGGGGTAGGGGATGTTCCCAGCATTTTTTGTATTTCCTGGTCTGCCTTATAAAGCTTGTCCTTGCAGAACTTGATCAGTTTCTGCGCTTCTTTCAGGTTTTCGCCCAATTCGTCGATGTCCAGTTCGTTGCTCTCGATTCTGGAAACAATGGCTTCGAGATGCTTCATTGCTTCCGAGTAGGTGTAAGTTTCTTTTTTTGCAGCCATATTTTCTGATTCTTTTGTCTTGTTGGGTACTGTATTCATATTACTTTGCTCTTGAAACTTCCTTTTGCCAGGCGGGTTTCCACCGTATCTCCCGGCCGGAGTCTGGAAGCATCCGTCACCGCTTTTCCGTTTTTCAGTGTCATGCTGTATCCGCGTTTCAGCAGAATGTCGGGAGATGCGGCCTTGATGCGTTCTGAATACAGTTCGATCCGGTGCTTTTCGGTTTGCATACGCACCCGTAAAGCGGTCTGCATCCGTTGCAGGCATATTTCCTGGCGGTGCTTTTCCGACTGGAAGCGCGTTTGCAGAGCTGTCCCTATCCGTCTTGCAAATCGTTCCTGAATGAAACTTTCTTGCTGGATCCGCAATTGTATTTTCGAAGGAATGCGTGCAAGCCAGCCGTCAAGCCTTTCTCTTTCGCGTACGATGCGCTGAGGCACTTCCTGGTAAATGTATTGGATGAAATTATCCAGGCGTTCTGCAGTCTGGCGCAGGTGGTTGACAAGAAACTCTGCCGCAGCGGTCGGAGTCTTTACACGCGTATGTGCAACCATGTCGATAACCGTATCGTCCCGTTCGTGTCCGATGCCGGTGATGATGGGCAAAGGAAATTGCGCACAGTTTGCCGCCAGATCGTAAGTGTCGAAACCCGACAAGTCGGATGTCGCTCCACCGCCGCGTATGATGACCACTGCGTCCCAATTGTCTGCTTCCTCATAAATGCGGTTCAAGGCGGAAATGATGGATATTTCAACCTTGTCGCCTTGCATGACAGCCGGAAACAGTCGGGGATAGAATACAAAGCCGAAGGCGTTGTTGTTGAGCTGGTTGCAGAAGTCGCCATAGCCGGCGGCAGTAGGCGAGGAGATGACCGCTATCCGCTGTGCGGCTTCCGGAATTTCAAGCTCTTTGTTGAGTGTGAGTATGCCTTCCTTGTCCAGCCGGTTCAGAATCTCCTTTCTTTTGCGGGCCAGATCCCCCAGTGTGTAGGTCGGATCAATGTCGACAACGGTAAGCGAATAGCCGTAAAGTTCGTGGAATCCTACAGACACCTTTACCAGCACTTTGATTCCGGAAACGAATGCTTGTCCTGTTTCGCGTTCGAAATAAGCTCTGAGCCTTGCGAATGTGCCTGCCCATATAATGCCTCTTGCCTTGGCGATGAGCGTGTTTCCGGCAGGATCTTTCTGTACGAATTCCAGATAGCAGTGTCCGCTGCTGTTGGCACGCACGTCGCTCGTTTCGGCCTGTACCCAATATGTATCGGGCAGGCAGGCTTCGATGCTCCGCCTTACCAGCGAGTTGAGCTGGACCAATGACAAGGGATTATTTTCCATTCTCTTCTTTCAGTTTGCGTGCCAGCTGGAAGGCTTTCCATATGTCGGTCACTCCATATCCGTAGATGTTGTCGGGATAGGCATAGCGGTCGCTTGCCTTGTGGATTATGTCGATCAGTTCGAACACGTCCAGCCAGGGACATGCCTGCCACAAGCAGGCCGCCAGACCGCAGAATACCGGTGCGGCGAATGATGTTCCGTTGGCATAGGCCGTGCCTCCGTTCGTTCCCACAACGGCGGTATGCATTCCGATGGCCATCACGTCCGGCTTGACCCGTCCGTCGGTTGTGTTTCCGACAGAAGAAAAAGGCGCGTTCAGTCCCATTGCGTCAATGGCTCCTACGGTCAATATGTTTTCTGCATCGGCAGGCGGAGTAATCTTTTTCCAGGTGGAAGCTCCGGAGTTTCCCGCGCTGCATACCACCAGCATGCCTTTCTTTGCCGCCATCGAAGCCGATGCGGACATGAGTGACGTATGTCCGTCAAGCTCCCTGTACGTATAGTTGTCGGTTGCGTCGTTGAATGAGAAATATCCCAGTGAAGTGTTCACTATATCTGCGCCCACACTGTCGGCAAATTCGACGGCTGCCGCCCAGTTGTCTTCTTCGGCCAACTGTTCGGAGTCGTTGTCTTCAGACCGGAGCAGCCAGAATCCGGCTTCGGGTGCCGTGCCCGTCATTACGTGAGGCGCATCGGCGGCAAGGCACGAAAACACTTTCATCCCGTGATTGTGTTCGGCGTAGATGTCTGACTGGGGGTTCACGAAATCTTTTGTCCCCAGTATGTGCGCGTGTCTGAAGATCTTCATTGCGTCTACGTTGTAGAACCCGGCATCGATCACCGCAATTTCGATACCTTTTCCCCGAAACCCGGCTTTGTGTATGCTGTCGCCGCGATGCATGCGAATCTGGTCTGCCGCCACTCCGTATATGTCCTCCTGTTCGTTCCATTTGTTATCGACTTCTTTTTTTCTGTCGGCGGGACGAGGAGGGACAGAATCGGGCGAAGTCCATACTTTCCGCACCGATTCAACGAACGGGTTGATCAGGAAGCGCTGGGCTGTCTGTTCGCTGTTCGTTTGCATCAGCACCGTATTGTTCCATTTGCTTGCCGATATGAATTTTCCTCCCTGGCTTTCCAGCTGGCGGATATAGGCGGCGCATACCGGCAGGTCGGTCGAGTCTATTTTCAGTCCCTGTCTGTTTCTTCTTTCGATGGAACGGGCGGAAAGAAACTCTTGCGGCCGGTCGAGGCTATAGGTGGTCTGTGACTTGTCTTTAAGCTGCACGCGGTAGCGGTATGAGGTGTTTTCCGCTGGCGCGGCAAGTGCCAATGCCAGCATCAGTATGCTCAATCCTATAAACTTCAGGTTCATCATCTTTTTATTTTTGAGATGCAAAGATACACAAACTTTTTCTTTTGGCGAAAAAAGCGTAACTTTGCGTGATTTTTTAGCAAACTTCCATTAACTTTCAATTTATAAAATTTTAAAACGTCTTGTTATGTCACAGAACGGAACAGCCGCCCGACTGGGAACCGAGCCTGTCGGTAGATTATTGATGCAGTATGCAGTGCCCGCTATCATAGCCATGACCGCATCTTCATTGTATAATATGGTAGACAGCATTTTCATCGGTCACGGAGTAGGCGCAATGGCTATATCCGGACTTGCCGTAACTTTTCCGCTCATGAACCTTGCCGCCGCTTTCGGTTCGTTGGTCGGAGTGGGAGCTGCAACCATCGTTTCGGTGAAGCTGGGGCAGAAAGACTACCGGACAGCCCGGCAGGTTCTGGGCAATGTGGTTACGCTCAATGTGGTGATCGGCGTCCTTTTCACCATTGTCACGCTTGCTTTTCTCGATCCGATCTTGTATTTTTTCGGTGCCAGCGAAGCCACTATTTCTTATGCGCGCGACTATATGGTGATCATTCTTTTGGGAAATGTCGTCACTCATTCTTACCTGGGGCTGAATTCGGTTCTCCGTTCGGCCGGACATCCGCAGAAAGCCATGTTCGCAACGATCATGACGGTGGTTATCAACACGCTGCTCGACCCGCTTTTCATCTTCACTTTTGATATGGGCATTGAGGGAGCGGCCGTCGCTACCGTGCTCGCGCAGGCCGTTGCCCTGATATGGCTGTTCAGGCTCTTCAGCAACAAGAACGAGCTTATTTATCTTCAGCGGGGCATCTATCGCCTGCAAAAGCATCTCGTTTCCGGTATCATAAGCATCGGTATGGCTCCTTTTCTGATGAATCTGGCGGCCTGTTTCATCGTGATCCTTATAAATAAGGGACTGAAGCAGTATGACGGCGACCTGGCGATAGGAGCTTTCGGAATCGTGAACCGCATTTCCTTCCTTTTCGTGATGATTGTGATGGGACTGAACCAGGGGATGCAGCCGATAGCTGGATATAACTACGGTGCCCGCCAGTATCACCGGGTAAACCATGTGATGAAGCTGACGGTGATAGCGGCAACGGTTGTGACCACGGCGGGATTCTTGATCGGCGAGCTGGTGCCCGAGCTGGCGGTAAAGGCTTTCACTTCGGATGCAACCCTTGTGGATATGGGGGCGCGAGGGATGCGCATTGTCGTGATGTTTTTCCCGATAATCGGCTTTCAGATGGTTACGTCCAACTTTTTTCAGAGCATCGGGATGGCAAAGAAGGCCATCATCCTTTCGCTCAGCCGTCAGGTGATGATCCTGATACCTTGTCTGGTGATACTTCCTTTGTTCTGGGGAGCTGACGGCGTATGGTTCAGCATGCCCATATCAGATGCGGTAGCCAGCGTCATTGCCGCCGTGATGCTCTATCGCCAGTTCAAGTTCTTCAAGCAGCATCCTGCTCCTCAACTCTGAGTGCGCATCTTTTGCGTTTGAATATGTGCTGATTTTCAGGGTTTTGCCTTGTGCTTCGGCAGGATGCCGCGGAATTTTCTCCTCTTCACTGGAGTGATACGATCTCTTCACTCCAGCGATACGATCTCCTCACTGGAGTGATACGAACTCCTCACTCCAGTGAAGAGGTTGATGTTGCGTGGTTCTTCAGGGCTGACGCATTAAAAAGAATACTGATTATTAAGTACTTATTATTCAGCATATACTGATTTTATAGGTAAAAAACAGCCTTTTTATCAGGCTTTAGTATATCTCTAAATATCAGATACTCTGAATATCAATGACTTTAGTAATGCGTCAGCCCTGCGTGGTTCTTTTTTCGTAGGTCCTGTTTCCGCTGCTGTGTCATGCACTTCTTCTATCTGGTAGAACCTTCATTTGAATCCGCCTTCAAAATCAATTGATTGTGAGGATACAAGGAACTGCGGAAAGCCATTCCTCCAAATTATTGCCGTCCGCGTAAATAATAATTTTCTGAATGGCGACAAATTTTATTTGTTTTTTTTAAAAAGAAAGACGCTTGTATGCCAATAAAAAATTATATTTTTGCCATGAATCTTAATTATTAAGCCTAAAACAACTTTTTTAATTAATTTCTTATCTAACAATCGCTTTATGAGAAAAGGCAAATCTTTCTATGGAAAAACGAATTGGGCAGGAGCTTTGTTGGCTGGAGCCTTGTTCATCTCAACAGGGGGATATTCTTTCCATTGCATGCTGCGGATACTGGCGATAACTTGTCAGTGGATCAGATACAGCAACAGTCAGAGATTACTGTAACGGGGCAAGTGCTTGACGAAACCGGCATGGGGATTCCCGGAGCCAATGTGTCAGTAAAAGAAAAGCCAAGAATAGGAACCATAACGGACATGGATGGAAACTTCTCGCTGAAAGTGCCCGAAAATTCCGTACTGATGGTTTCTTTCGTGGGCTACACTTCACAAGAAAAAAAGGCCGTGGCCGGACAAACGATGCGCTTTAACCTGGTACCCGACAGCAAGGCGCTGGATGAAGTTGTGGTAGTAGGTTATGGTACGCAGCGCCGAAGCACGGTAACCGGTGCCATTGCCGATGTGAAGACCGACCGCCTGAAAGACATCACCGCCCCCAGCGTGAGCAACATGCTGCAAGGCAAGGTGGCAGGTGTGGTAGTCACCCCTTCTTCCGGACGTCCGGGCGACGGCGTGAGCATCCGTGTGCGCGGTACAGGTTCTATCTCCGGAAGCCAGGAGCCTTTGTGGGTGATCGACGGTGTCATCGGTGAAGGTTCTGCCGAATTGAATCCCAATGATATCGAAAGCATCTCTATCTTGAAAGACGGTTCGGCTACCGCCCTCTACGGTTCGCGCGGCGCCAACGGTGTGGTACAAGTCACCACCAAACGTGCTAAACTGGGTACTGCACAATTTAATGCGTCAGCCAAGTGGTCTGTTTCCCAATTGACAAAAGGCAATCTGGAAATGATGAACGGTGCCGAATACTATGATTATCTGGTAACGGCCTATACCAACGCGGGAAATCTGGATGACCAATATTGGCTGCAGCCCTATCTGCGTGACCGCAACTTTGACTGGTGGGACTATGCCACGCAGAATGCATTGACTCAGAACTACAACATAAACTACACCTACGGTAACAACAAAATCCGTGCATACATTTCGGGTGACTACTACACGGAAGAAGGTACCATCAAGGGGTACGATTATGACCGCTTTACTTTGCGTTCCAACACGGAATATATGGTAAACGACCGTCTGACGCTGAAAGCCAACATTGCCGCCAGCTACAAGGAAACGTTTAACCAGGAGTATTCGTTGGCTCACACCAGCTACACGCCATGGGATACGCCGTGGGATTCGCAGGGTAATCTGAAAGACGGAAGCCAGGGTCTTCCCGCTACTGCAGAAGAAGCCGTATCAGCCAATCCGGATGATTACTGGTATAGCGACGGCGGTACAAACTTCGCCTACGACCGTCATCTGAACTGGGGCAAAAGCCGCTCTAACGGACTGGACGTGAATTTAGGTTTCACCTATAAGATTTTCGATTTCCTTACTTTTGAGTCAAACAACAAGATCGGGTTCTCCAACAACTACAGCAGTACTTATACTGACCCGAAAAGCCGTGGCGGTGTAGGAACCAACGGAAGCTATTACGATGCAAACAGCAATTCGCGCTCTGTTTACACCAACCAGCTGTTGCGCTTCATGAAAACGTTCGGCGACAAGCACGAGGTGAGCGCATACTTGTTCTACGAATACGAAGAATACCGTTATTGGGATTTGACAGCTACTGCCTACAATATAGCGCAAGGTGCTGAAATCATCAGTGCTGGTGCAGATGACCCAGCCGCAAGCGGAACCAAGTATGAAAACAAGAATGCGGCATACCTGTTTAACGGAAACTATACTTACGACGGCAAATACATGCTTCAGGCCATGGTGCGCCGCGACGGTTCCAGCCGTTTCGGTAGCAACAAGCGTTGGGGTACATTCTGGTCGGTAGGCGGCGGATGGAACATCCACAAAGAAGCCTTCATGGAAAACGTGCCCTGGATCAACGAACTGCGTGCCCGTGTTTCTTACGGTATCAACGGAAACCAGCCGGGCGGTTCTTACGACTATCTGACCAAGGCCAGCATTACGACCCAATACGACAATCAGATAGCCTTGATGACAAACTACTTGGGTAACCCCGATCTGGAATGGGAAGAAACCGGCAACCTGGACGTCGGTCTGGATATACGTCTGTTCGACCGCCTGAACATTACGTTGGACGGCTATGTGAAAAAGACCAAGAACTTGCTTTACCTGCGCCACCTCTCGGCTGTGAGCGGTTTTAACCGTCAGACATCCAACAACGGAAAGCTGGAAAACAAAGGTTTTGAAATCACGGTAACTCCGGAAATCATCAAGACCAAAGACCTCTACTGGGACGTTACCTTCAACCTGGGTTACAACCACAATGAAATCACCTACATGCCCGACGGTGACGACTTGAGTTTCCAGGCTACGGCAGTGGGCTATCCTTACTTGAACTACTACATGCGCGAATGGGCGGGTGTGGACACGATGACAGGCAAGGGCCTGTGGTTCAAAGTGGACAAGACTACCGGTGAAAAGACTGTGACCAGCAACTACAACGAAGCTACGCCCGTGCTGCTTGACGCAGTGCCTATTCCTGACATCAACGGTGCTGTTGCAACCAGCCTGACATGGAAGGGCCTCTCGCTGAACGCCAACTTTACTTTCGCGGCCGGTGCCAAGATTTACAACAGCATGCGTGCCGGAGCTTTGGACCGTGACTGCTCCCGTCCGAGCCAGGTGCCGATGAAGCTGCAAGACGGCTGGAGCCGCTGGGAAAAACCGGGCGACATAGCCACTCATCCGCAGCTGATAGCCAACAGCAGTGCTGACAATTCAAATACGTCTACCCGTTATCTGGAGAATGGTGACTACTTTAAGCTGAAATCTCTCAGCTTGTCATACAGCTTGCCCAGCAAATGGTTGAAACCTCTTAAAATCAACTCGGCAGCAATCAACTTGACCGGTGAAAACCTTTTCACCATCACCAAGTATTCCGGTCAGGATCCCGAAGTCTTGTTCTCCAGTTCATACAATGGAAGTGCCAGCAGTTTCGGCTATCCTACCGTACGCCGTTTTACAATTGGCGTGAATGTTAATTTCTAAACTTGTACCTTTATAATAAACAACGATATGAACATCAAATATGCATTAAGTTCCTTAGGGCTGGCAACTGCCTTGGCAGGATGCAGCGTGGATACGAAATTGTACGATGGTATAGCGCTTGAAAGTATAGACGAACGTAACCTCGTGGAATTGTCGGAAGGCAGCTACCGATTGCTGAAGAATGACAATGGGTTGATAGACAACGGATTCCAATTTTTTGCCTTGAGAGGTGATGATGTTTGCTGGGGAGGAACATCTACAGGCGGTACATTTGACTTTTACGACTACAGCCGCAACGTTCAAAGCACGCTGACCGAATATGGATGGGAGCTGGGATACCGTATGATAGGCAACTGCAACCAGATTATTGATATGGTTGAAGCGATGGGCGACGCACGTTCGGAAGACGAAACCGTTATCATGGGTGAGAACTATTACCTGCGCGGTCTGGGTTACTTCTATCTGGTGAACTGGTTTGCGCAGCCTTATTCCAACAATCCCACACAGAATCCCGGTCTTCCTTTGAAGCTGACAAGCGATGCGGAGGATTATCCTGACAAACGTTCTACTGTAGAGGAAATCTACCAGCAGGTGGTGAAAGACCTGAAAGCTGCCAGCACCTACATGACGTTATCTGATGGCGCTTTGCCTAAAAACCATAATCACGCCACCAAGGAAGCTGCCCAGGCGCTTCTGGCGCGCGTATATCTCTACATGGGGGATTTGGATAATGCCTATTTAATGGCCGACAGTGTCATTCAGTCCGGACGATTCGAACTGTTGCAGGGAGAAGAATACTACAACTATCCGCAGCACGTGCCCGAAGACAATTCGGAAACGATTTTTGCCGTACGCCGTACACGTCTGAAAGACGACGGCAGCTATAGCCGGCAAGGCGGTCTGTTCTTCCGTATCAACAACCAGGGATGGGAAGAAGTGTATGCCTCCAATCCCTACCTGGAACTGCTGGAACTGTATCGCGATGACGAGGGATTCCCAAAAGACCTGCGCAGCAAGTTCATCACCAAGCGTTACGTTGAAGACGGCACGAACACCGACATATACGGTGTACATGGCAATGAAAACGGTACGTATAACGACTGGACATTTGTGTACAGCAGACGTGCATCAGCCAGCAGCTCCAACTTTGTGATAAGGCAAATTAGTGTAACCAAGCAGGATGACGGCACATGGAAGATGGGTGATGAGGATGCCAAATCTTTCCAGAACGCTATTATCCAGGAGGAAGACTATAACTTGGGCTCACGCTATTATGTAAGGGGTACGGACGGCACCAAGTATATCGGGCGCATCGAGCCGAGAGTCTACAATGCCAACACCTTGCGCCAGAAATCAACCGACTATCTGGTGTATGCCATCAACAAGTTCTCTTACCAGGAGCAATATTATCATTTGTGGTCGCCGGTTGTTTCCCGTCTGGCCGAAATGTACCTGATCCGTGCCGAATATTATGCAAGCAAGAACATGGTGCAGGAAGCGTTGGATGATGTGAACAGGTTGCGCAGCCGGGCAGGCATCCCTGAATGGACGACAACCAACATGCAGACGGCAGAAGCCGGACAACCCAAGGATATCATGAAAATCGTGGAAGAAGAACGCATGCTGGAACTGGCATGGGAAGGACATCGCTCGCTGGACATTTTCCGCAAGAAAGGCACGCTGGACCGCAAGTATCCGGGCGGACACACGCTTACGGTAGGCGACCAGTTCTGGGAAGTTCCCTACAATTCACCTGCGGTATGCGAATTTATCCCGCAAGGACAGTTCGATCAGTATCCTTATGATCTGGAACAGAATCCTTAACCTGAGCAATAATTCATACAATTCTATTTAATCCGATAAAAAAAGAGACAAATGAAAAAATTATCATACTTGATGCTATTCTTTCTGTCGGCCTTCCTCTTAGGAGGATGTGCCGATACGGAGCAACCCTATGTGGGCTACATCACGATAAAACGTGCCGTGGTAGAAGCCGCAGCCAATTCAACGGCCACCATTACTGCCGATACGGATATTGATTCTCCCATCGAACTGAAGTCTATCGACTTTGGCGAAGGGGTGGAAGAATGGTGTACGGTAGCTTTCAATGGCAGAGACATTACAGTGACCGCTACACAGGCCAATACCGGCGATAATTACAGAACCGCCACAGTGAATGTGAAGTGCGGTTATTGGCAGACTTCATTCACCGTTCTGCAGAAATACGAAGGACAAGAATACCTGCAATATGACTGGACCGGATGGACAGCCACAGGCTCTGACGTACAGGAAAACGATGGAGGAGGCTATAGCTCGCTGTTTACGGAAGACCGCACCGAGTTCTGGCACAGCTATTATGGCGAACCTACACCCTGTCCGCACTGGCTGCTCATTGACATGCAGAAGGAATTGGAATGCAGCCGGTTTGCCATCGGGCGCAGAGAAGCTGGAGGAAATAACTATCCTTCTGTAAGACACATGAATATCTATGTCAGCACAGACGGAGAAAACTTTGAGCAGGTAGGCGAATTTACCTTTGAACTGCCTTGGACAGCACCGGACGGAACTGTTGTTGAAGGCAACAGTCCGCTGGTTCCTGCCGAAGAAGTGATAACGCTGGATGCCCCCGTAACGGCGCGCTATGTCAGACTGGAAATTACAGCAACCAACAACGATACTGGCGTTTGCCAGGTTGCTTATTGCAAGGTTTACGAAAAACTGTAAAAGTTCGCTATAATCAAAGAAGGAAGGGCCGATGCATGATCGGTCCTTTTTTCTTATAGACAGACAGCAGCCAGCCTTCGCGTATCAGGCAATTCGATAATAGAGGCTAAAAAAGTAGGTACTTTCGTAAAAAAGTAGCATCTTTGCAGTATGAATTGGATTGAACACGTAACCGTACTGGAATTATTGATAAAAGGCTTCATCGTGGGGGTGGTTGTTTCTGCTCCTTTGGGACCTGTGGGCGTGCTTTGTATCCAGCGGACTCTGAACAAGGGGCGCTGGTTCGGTTTCGTGACCGGGCTCGGAGCTGCGCTGAGTGATATCTGCTATGCTTTGCTGACGGGGTATGGCATGAGCTTCATGGATGAGCTTATCGTGAAGCACCAGATTGTTTTGCAGATTGTGGGGAGCATCATGCTTTTCGCTTTCGGTATCTATACTTTCCGCAGCAATCCGGTAAAGGCATTGCGTCCTTCTTCGGGCAAGCGTGGGACCTATCTCCACAATTTTGTTACGGCTTTTTTCGTGACGTTCTCCAATCCGCTGATCATCTTTCTGTTTATCGGACTCTTTGCCCGTTTCTCGTTTGTGATGCCGGGAAGTCCTATCGGCTTCCAGCTCGTTGGTTATCTGGCGATTATTATCGGTGCGGTAAGCTGGTGGTTCAGCATCACTTATTTTGTGAACAAGGTTCGTGCGCATTTCAATGTGCGGGGCATATGGGTGTTAAACCGCATTATCGGCATTGTGGTGGTGATTGCTGCCATTGTGGGGATTGTGCTTGCGATAAACGGAACATCTTTTTCATAAAACAATAGTTTATGTATATTTCTCAGGAACTGAAACAGAAGAACATTGCGGAATATCTGTTGTATATGTGGCAGGTGGAGGATCTGATAAGGGCCAACGGAGGCGATATAGACAGGATCCGGAAAACGGTTGTGGATCCTTATCCCGTGTCTGATGAACAGAAACGCGCGCTGGAACAGTGGTACAGCGATTTGATTCAGATGATGCGCGATGAAGGGGTGATGGATAAGGGACATCTTCAGATTAACAAGAATGTCATCATCTGGCTGACAGACTTGCATCTGCGCCTGTTGCGCTCGCCGAAATTTCCGTATTACAGTGCGGCTTATTACAAGGCTCTTCCTTTCATCGTTGAACTGCGCGCCAAGGGCGCTGATAAAGGGGAGCCCGAACTGGAAACATGTTTTGAAGCCATGTACGGGGTGCTTCTGCTGAGGCTTCAGAAAAAGGAAGTGAGCGAGGCTACCCAGGGGGCTATCAAAGTGATAAGCGACCTGCTCGCTATGCTGGCCGGATATTATATAAAGGATAAAAAGGGAGAACTGGAACTTGAATAACTGAATAATTGGAAGAACGAAATATGGCCAACCAACAAATAGAAAGAAGAAGAACATTTGCGATTATCGCACATCCGGATGCCGGTAAAACTTCGCTGACGGAAAAACTGCTGCTTTTTGGCGGACAGATCCAGGTGGCGGGAGCAGTGAAATCGAACAAAATCAGAAAGACAGCTACGTCGGACTGGATGGATATCGAAAAGCAGCGTGGTATCTCGGTAACCACTTCGGTGATGGAGTTTGATTATCGCGACTATAAGGTGAATATCCTTGATACGCCGGGACATCAGGACTTTGCGGAAGACACGTACCGCACGCTGACAGCCGTAGACAGCGTAATCATCGTGGTAGACGGAGCGAAAGGTGTGGAAACGCAGACGCGCAAACTGATGGAGGTGTGCCGTATGCGCAACACGCCGGTCATTATATTTGTGAACAAGATGGACCGTGAGGCGAAAGATCCGTTCGACTTGCTGGACGAACTTGAGAACGAACTGGTTATCAATGTGCGTCCGCTGACATGGCCGATTGAGAGCGGACCTCGTTTCAGAGGGGTCTACAATATTTATGAGAAGAAGCTGAACCTCTTCCAGCCTTCCAAGCAGGTGGTGACGGAAAAGGTGGAAGTGGATATCCATACGGAAGATCTTGACAATCATATCGGTTCTCCGCTGGCCGAGAAACTCCGTAACGAGCTTGAGCTGATAGAAGGAGTGTATCCGGAGTTTAATGTCGGCGACTATCTGAAGGGTGAGCTTGCTCCCGTATTTTTCGGTTCGGCTCTGAACAACTTCGGAGTGCAGGAATTGCTGGACTGTTTTGTGGAGATTGCTCCAAGTCCGCGTCCCGTACAGGCGGAAGAGCGCGTCGTGATGCCGGAAGAACCTAAGTTTACGGGATTTGTCTTTAAAATAACGGCTAATATTGACCCGAACCACCGTTCGTGCGTGGCTTTCTGCAAAGTCTGTTCGGGCAAGTTCACGCGCAATACTCCGTATCTTCATGTGCGCCACAACAAGACCATGCGCTTTTCTTCTCCTACGCAGTTTATGGCACAGCGCAAGACTACGGTTGACGAGGCTTGGGCGGGCGATATCATCGGTCTTCCGGACAACGGGGTGTTCAAGATTGGAGATACGTTGACCGAAGGCGAAATTCTGCATTTCAAGGGACTGCCCAGCTTCTCTCCTGAAATGTTCAAGTACATCGAGAATGCAGATCCGATGAAGACAAAACAGTTGAACAAAGGCATTGACCAGCTGATGGACGAAGGTGTGGCCCAGCTTTTTGTGAATCAGTTCAACGGGCGCAAGATTATCGGGACGGTGGGCCAGTTGCAGTTTGAGGTCATCCAGTATCGTCTGGAGAACGAATATAACGCCAAATGCCGTTGGGAGCCGGTCAGCCTGTACAAAGCATGTTGGATTGAGAGCGACGATCCGGCCGAACTGGAAGCCTTCAAGAAGCGCAAGTTTCAGTATATGGCAAAAGACCGCGAGGGACGTGACGTGTTCCTGGCCGATAGCAACTATGTGCTTCAGATGGCTCAGAACGACTTCAAGCACATCAGGTTCCATTTCACGAGCGAGTTTTAAACTTAGAATATTATGGGTATCTTGAACGCTATTTTAGGAAATGCTTCCTCGCTGGACCCCGAATCTCTGAAAAGGGAATACGGCGAGCTTCTTTGTGAAGGCGAATTCATTGAACAGGCTTTCGTGATCATTCGTGACAAATGGGTGTTTACCAATAAACGTCTGATTATTCAGGACGTACAGGGGGTGACCGGGAAGAAACGTGAATACCATTCTATTCCTTACCGTTCGATTGAGCGTTTTTCGATAGAAACGTCGGGAACCTTTGACGATGATTGTGAGATGAAGCTGTGGGTGAGAGGTTGTGCAGAACCTTTTGAGCAGGAGTTCAGCCGGGGTACAGACATAAAAAGGATACAGCGCGAGCTGGCAAAATATGTGCTGTGATGACAGCTTTAAAATGAAACTTCGGCGGTAACAGCTGCTTGTTTTATGTGAAGTGGAGGCGCAGTCTTGCTTGAGACAAGTTGCTGCGCCTCTATTGTATTGTGTGCGGTCAGATTCTGTTTGCTTTCCGCTTTCTGAACCATACGACGAACCACACAGCGGCTATTATTGTACAGATGATTCCGATCGGATAGGCTATCTGCGGTGGAAGCCCGAGTCCTTCGGGGGCAATAACGATGTAGGTGCTGCACACGCTTGTCATGAACAGGGCAGGAATGAGCGTAAGCCAATAATTTTTCTTGGCTTGCACCATCCATACGGTAATCGCCCACAGGGTGAATACGGCCAGCGTCTGGTTGCACCACGCGAAGTATCTCCAGATAATCTTGAAGCCCTCCGCATCACTGAAACTGTACACCAGCAGTCCGATGGTTACCAGAAAGATGGGTATACAAATAATCAGTCGTTTGCGTATGCTCCGTTGCTCGATGTGGAAAAAGTCGGCGACAATCAGGCGTGCGGAGCGGAGGGCTGTATCTCCGCTGGTAATCGGTGCGGCCACAATGCCGAGAATAGCCAGTATGCCTCCAAAGCCGCCCAGCCATTCGATCGAGATGTCGGTAGCGACTTTTGCGCCTGAATAGGCGATTCCTGTAGCTTTGTCAACAATGCCGTTTTCCTGGAAGAACCAGGTGGCGGCCGCGGCCCAGATAAGCGCAACGATGCCTTCTGTTACCATCGCTCCGTAGAATACCGGACGGCAATGTTTTTCGTTAGTGATGCACCGTGCCATGAGCGGTGATTGCGTGGCATGGAATCCGCTGATGGCTCCGCAGGCAATGGAAATGAACATCATCGGGAAAATAGGATTCTTTTCGTATTTTGTGCCGAACCCGTTCCACATCTCAGGCAGGTCGGGGCTTTTCACGTAGAGCATCACCAGAATACCTACCGCCATGAACAGAAGGGCGGCAGCAAAGAGCGGATAAATCCGTCCGATAATCTGGTCGATGGGAAGCATGGTAGCAAGCACATAATACAGAAAAATGACAGCCATCCAGAAATAGACATCGAGGTATTCCGGAGTCATTCCCGCAAGAAGTTCAGCCGGTCCGGAAACGAATACTGCGCCTACCAGCACCATCAGAATCATGGTGAATATGCATGCCACTTTCTTTGTGCGTTGTCCCAGAAAACGTCCGATTTGTTCGGGAAGGCTTTCCCCGTCGTGCCTGAGCGAGAGTGTTCCGGAGAGGAAATCATGTACGGCTCCTGCAAATATTGTTCCTATTACAATCCATATATAGGAAGCCGTACCGAACTGCGCTCCCATGATGGCGCCGAAAATCGGTCCCAGTCCGGCGATGTTGAGAAACTGAATCATGAAGATTTTCCATGTAGGGAGCGGGATATAGTCCACTCCGTCGGCTTTGGTGATGGCGGGAGTTTTGCATTTAGAGTCAGGGGAGAAGATGCGGTCGATGAACTTTCCGTAAATCCAATATCCTGCCAAAAGCAAGATCAATGCGATGCTGAATGTAATCATAGTTTTATTTTTGACGTTAAAACAGCGCAAAAATAATAAATATGTTACATGCTTGTTCTTTTTTGTGTATGAATTATAATTAAATTCTGAGTTTTTATGGGATAGTGCAAAAAGGTAATCTGATATTCCATGGTTTTGCTCTTTTGATATGTCTTGCTGTCTTTGTGTAAAAGAGTCTTGGGGTGTTCCTTGTTAAAACTCTGTTTTTGCGGGGGGGTGGAATTGTTGCAGTTTTCTTTGTCGCAGGTGTGGAATAGAATAAAGTAACAAACAAATTAATGGATTGAATTATGTTTGTAAGATAAAAAAATCCCCCGTTAAGGTCGAGGGAAACCTAATGTTTTCACAACGGAATAATCCTTATTGTGATTTGCTTCAAATTAGTATGGCAAATTTAAGAAGAAAAATAATTTTTTCCAATTTTTATGGCGAATTTTTGTAACTTTGAAAAGTTGTCTAAATAATTATCCAAATAATATACCATGAAAAAGATATTAGGCCTTGACGTGGGGACCAATAGTATTGGTTGGGCTGTGATTAATGCGTCTATAGACGAAGAGGGGAAAGAGCATCTGAATAAAATTGAATGTGCAGGCTCGCGTATAATTCCGATGGACGCGGCTGTATTGGGTGATTTTGATAAAGGAAATTCAAAATCTCAGACAGCTGACCGTACACAAAGCAGAGGAGTGCGCCGTTTATATGAACGGGCTCGCTTGCGGAGGGAAAGGTTGCATAGAGTTTTAAATGTATTAGGTTTTCTGCCTTCGCATTATGCTTGCTATATAGACCGTTATGGAAAGTTCATAAACAGCGCTGAGCCTAAATTGCCTTGGAGGAGAGATGAAAAGGAAAAGCCTGTTTTCATTTTTCAAGATTCGTTTGATGAAATGTTGGCTGATTTCCGTCGTAGCCAACCTGATATGCTGTCTGATGGCCGTAGGATTCCTTATGATTGGACGATCTATTATTTGCGTAAGAAAGCTTTGACGCAGAAAATACGGAAAGAGGAGCTGGCTTGGATTTTACTTAACTTCAATCAGAAAAGAGGCTACTACCAATTGCGTGAGAAAACGGAAAGCAAGCAGTCGTCCAAGACCCGTCAGTACTTTGATAGCCAGGTGGTTGTTGATATTGTTGACACAGGTCAGATTTATAAGGAAATGAAAGTGTTGGTGGTTGTATTGAAGGATGGATCAAAAGGGAAAATATTCAAAAAAGAGATTCCTGAGTGGATTGGTTTGAAGAAAGATATAATCGCTACAGTAGATCTTGATAAAGATGGAAACGATAAATATGATGAGAATGGCGATCTTTGTTGCCGTTTCAAAGTTCCGACTGAGCAAGAGTGGGACGAAGAATGGGAACTGATAAAGGCAAAGACTCAGAGTGAACTGAATGCAACAGGCAAGACAGTAGGTGCCTATATTTATGATACTTTGCTGCAGATGCCTAGTCAGAAGATACGTGGAAAACTGGTGCGTACCATTGAAAGGGAATATTATAAGAGTGAGTTGCATCAGATTCTGGAGAAACAGAAAGAGTTTCATGAGGAGTTTCAGAATAAGGATTTGTTTTTAGCCTGTGTCAACGAACTTTATCCGCAAAACGAGGCCCATCGCAATGAGATAAGCGGACGGGATCTGGTTTATCTGTTTATTGAGGATATTTTGTTTTACCAGCGTCCGCTCAAGAGTAAAAAATCATTGATATCAGACTGTCCTTATGAAGAATATGTTCATGCTGATGAAAAGACTGGTGAAGAGAAACATTTCGGTGTGAAATGTATTGCCAAGTCGCATCCATTATATCAGGAATTCCGTTTGTGGCAGTTTATTTCAAATTTACGTATATATCAGAGAGAAAAGGTCATAGAAGGTAAAAAATGTTTTGATGTAGATGTTACGTCTGTATTTTTAAAGACTGAAGATGACTATACCGATTTGTTTGACTGGCTGAACAAACAAAAGAGCATTAAGCAGGATGCTTTTCTTAAATATGCAGCTTTCGGCTTGAAAAAGAATGAAGCGAACAATTATCGGTGGAACTATGTGGAGGATAAGGTTTATCCATGCAATGAAACCCATGCTTTTCTTCTTGAACGGCTGAATAAGGCAGGCGTAGCGTCTGATTTCCTGAATAGCCGGGAAGAGGAGTTTTTATGGCATATTCTGTATTCCATATCAGACAAGGAGGAATTGGATAAAGCTTTGGGTAAATTTGCAGCGAAATATGGACTTGATGTAAAGTTTGTGGAAGTATTTCGTACTGCCCCTCCTTTTGAAAAAGATTACGGTGCTTATTCAGCTAAGGCCATCAAGAAACTGCTGCCTTTGATGAGGATGGGAAAATATTGGGACGAAAAATCTATTGATGAGCATACTCGTGAACGTATCGGAAAACTTGTTTTGGGCGAATATGATGGTGCAATACACATGCGTGTGAGAGAAAAGTCTATCCATCTGACTGATGTTTCTTCGTTCAGAGGGCTTCCGCTTTGGCTGGCATGTTATGTGGTTTACAACCGTCATTCAGAATCCCGTGATTTGCAGAAATGGCAAACGCCGGCAGATATTGATGGTTACCTGCGTAAGTTCAAACAGCATTCGTTGCATAATCCCATTGTGGAGCAAGTTATTCTTGAAACGTTGCGCGTTGTCCGGGATATATGGAAACAAGTCGGGCATATTGATGAAATTCATGTAGAACTGGGGCGTGAAATGAAAAATCCCAAAGACAAGCGCGCCAGAATAACTCGTCAGATACAGGAAAATGAGAATACAAATCTTCGTATCAAGGCGATGCTTGTTGAGTTTATGAATCCGGAGTTTGGAATAGAAAATGTGCGCCCTTATTCTCCAAGCCAGCAGGATTTATTGCGGATATATGAGGAAGGAGTGTTAAATAGCGTAAATGAACTCCCGGATGAAATAGCTGACATCATAAAAAGATTTACGGATAGTGATGTAAAGAAACGTCCTTCCAGATCTGAAGTATTGCGTTATAAGCTTTGGCTGGAACAGAAATACCGTTCGCCTTATACTGGTGAAATGATACCTTTAGGCAAATTGTTTACTCCTGCTTATGAAATAGAACACATTATACCTCAATCCCGTTATTTTGACGATTCGTTCAGCAATAAAGTGATTTGTGAGGCGGAAGTCAATAAGCTGAAAGACAATTTGCTGGGGCATGAATTCATTGTCAAGTTTCATGGAGCAAAGGTTTCGTTGTCAGGAGGAAGTAGCGTGAATGTTTTCTCTGTCAGTGATTACGAGCAGTTTGTAAAAGATAATTATTCCCGTAATCAGACAAAGTTGAAGAAGCTTATGATGGATGATATACCTGAGCAGTTCATTGCGCGACAACTGAATGATAGCCGTTATATCAGTAAGTTGGTCAAATCATTGCTGTCTAATATAGTGCGTGAAGAGAATGAGCAGGAAGAAACCTCAAAGAACTTGCTCGTTTGTACGGGTGGCGTTACTGACCGGTTGAAGAAGGATTGGGGTATCAATGATGTGTGGAATAAGATTATACTTCCTCGCTTCCAGCGCTTGAATGAACTGACTGATACAACTCGTTTTACTGCGCTTAATGCAAGTGGTCATGCGATTCCGTCCATGCCATTAGAATTGCAGAAAGGGTTTAATAAGAAACGCATAGACCACCGTCATCATGCGATGGATGCCATTATTATAGCTTGTGCTGGTCGGAATATTGTGAGTTATCTTAATAACGAGTCGGCGTGTAAAGGTGCTAAGATTTCCCGTTATGATTTGCAACGTCTTTTGTGCGATAAGCAGAAAACAGATGAGATGGGGAATTATCGTTGGATGATAAAGAAGCCGTGGGATTCTTTTACTCAGGATGTCTATGTTGTTTTGCAGAATATAATCGTTAGTTTTAAGCAGAATCTCCGTGTTATCAATAAGACCGTTAATTATTGCCAGCATTATGTTGATGGAAAGAAAAAAATGGTGAAACAAGAAAAAGGGGATAGCTGGGCTATAAGAAAACCTTTGCATAAGGATACTGTGTCTGGCGAGGTAAATTTGCGTGATATAAAGACCGTGACTTTGAAAGATGCATTGAAGAATCTTAACGTTATTGTGGAAAAGGATTTAAAGAAGAAACTGAAAGAACTGTTAGAGATGCATCTGTCAGATAAACAGATAAAACAGTATTTTGAGGTGCATAAGGAAACGTGGAGGGATGTTGACTTGAAAAAGATAAAGGTTTATTATTTCACGAAAGAAACAAAAGACCGCTTTTTTGCTGTTCGTACGTTACTTGATACAAGTTTTAATCAGAAAAAGATAATCGGAAAAGTGACGGATACAGGAATACAGAAGATATTGCTCCGACATCTGGAGATTAATGAAAACGATGTTGAGCGGGCATTTTCTTCCGAGGGAATAGAACGGATGAACAAGAATATAGTCATGCTTAATAACGGGAAATGGCATCAGCCTATTTATAAGGTGCGTATTTATGAAAAGGCTGATAAATTTGCAGTAGGTCAGACAGGGAATAAAAGTTCAAAGTTCGTAGAGGCTGCTAAAGGAACCAATCTGTTCTTTGCTGTTTATGAAACAGAACAAATAAACCAGGGAACAGGTGAGGTTGTTCGTAAACGAAATTATGCAACAGTTCCGCTGAATGTCGTTATTGATCGTCAGAAACGCGGATTGCCTTCTGCTCCGGAAGATAAGAATGGGAATCTGCCTAAATTTGTCTTGTCACCTAATGACTTGGTCTATATACCTACTCAAGAAGAACTGGAAACAGGGCATGTTGTTTATCCGTTGGATAAGAAGAGGATATATAAAATGGTTAGTTGTACAGGAAACAGATTGTATGTCATTCCATATGCTGTTGCAAATATGATAATTGATAAAAAAGAATATTCTCAGTTGAATAAAATAGAATTTACAGATGATAAACTCTCTATCAAGGAATTGTGTTTTCCTTTGAAAATAGATCGTTTAGGTAATTTAAAGGCTGAGTTATGATAAAGAAAACACTTTACTTTGGTAATCCGGCTTATTTATCATTGCGTAATGCTCAGTTGGTTATCAAACTTCCGGAAGTAGAGAAAAATGCTTCTCTTCCGGAAGCGATGAAACGTCAATCGGAAATATCCAAGCCGATAGAAGATTTGGGAGTTGTAGTGTTGGATAACAAACAGATTACCGTTACTTCCGGTGCAATGGAGGCTTTGTTGGAAAACAATTGTGCACTTATTACTTGTGATAGTAAAAGTATGCCTGTTGGACTGATGCTGCCTTTGTATGGTAATACTACTCAAAACGAACGTTTCCGCAAACAATTGGATGCATCCTTGCCGTTGAAGAAGCAGTTGTGGCAGCAAACCATACAGTCTAAAATAGCGAATCAGGCAACAGTGCTCTCGGAATGCACAGGTGAAGAAGCGAAATGTATGTATGCGTGGGCAAATAGCGTGCGTAGTGGGGATCCTGATAATTTGGAAGCACGTGCAGCGGCCTACTATTGGAAAAATTTGTTTTCAGATGTGGAAGGGTTTACCCGTGAGCGTGAAGGAATCCCACCTAATAATTTGTTAAACTATGGGTATGCGATCCTGCGTGCTGTGGTGGCGCGAGGGCTAGTGGCCAGCGGCTTGCTGCCTACTTTAGGAATACATCATCATAATCGTTATAATGCTTATTGTTTGGCAGATGACATTATGGAACCTTATCGTCCGTATGTTGATAAATTGGTGTTTGACCTTTGTGGCCAGTATGGAACAAATGTTTTTCTGTCAAAAGAAATAAAGGTTGCAATGCTTTCCATTCCTACGATTGAGGTCCGTATTAGCAGGAAACGTAGTCCGCTGATGGTGGCAGTCGCCCAAACTACGGCTTCTCTTTATAAATGTTTTGCTGGAGAATTGCGTCGAATTGTTTATCCGGAATATTGATGGATCGGTTTAGTGAATATCGGGTTATGTGGGTATTGGTGCTTTTTGATTTGCCTACGGAAACTAAAAAAGATAAGAAAGCGTATGCTCTTTTCCGAAAGAATTTGCAGCGTGATGGTTTTACCATGTTTCAGTTTTCTATTTACGTCCGGCATTGTCCCAGTAGTGAGAACGCATCTGTACATATCAAGCGGGTGAAATCCTTCCTTCCGGAATTTGGTCAAGTAGGCATTCTTTGTATTACAGATAAACAATTTGGACAGATAGAGTTGTTTTATGGAAAGAAACCACAAGGGGTAAAGACTCCAGGACAACAGTTAGAGTTGTTGAAAACTAACTTTTTTCTTTTTCTAAATCTTTCTGTAATCCATTGAAAATCATGTTGTAATAAAAGATCGGTTGTTTTCAATGGTTCAAAGATACTAATTTGAAAGCAAATCACAACGTGCAGAATATGCTCGTCAGATGAAGCCTTGTTGTTTTCAATGGTTCAAAGATACTAATTTGAAAGCAAATCACAACATGACCTTAGCAATTATAAAGCTGAAGTAGGTTGTTTTCAATGGTTCAAAGATACTAATTTGAAAGCAAATCACAACCCGCTCATAACCCCGGACAGGAAATTATTGGTTGTTTTCAATGGTTCAAAGATACTAATTTGAAAGCAAATCACAACAACGGTACTTATGTCTATTCAGCATCTACGGTTGTTTTCAATGGTTCAAAGATACTAATTTGAAAGCAAATCACAACAAGTCAGATGAATCCAATACAGTACATATTGTTGTTTTCAATGGTTCAAAGATACTAATTTGAAAGCAAATCACAACACCTGCGGTTTCGCTTTTCTTCGGCTCTTCGTTGTTTTCAATGGTTCAAAGATACTAATTTGAAAGCAAATCACAACGCCCTCAACTCCTTGGTTTGCGTACATTCGTTGTTTTCAATGGTTCAAAGATACTAATTTGAAAGCAAATCACAACGGCTGATCGGTTATTGGATTTGATTTTGAGTTGTTTTCAATGGTTCAAAGATACTAATTTGAAAGCAAATCACAACCAGCTCTTTCTGTGCCCTATTTACGACATAGTTGTTTTCAATGGTTCAAAGATACTAATTTGAAAGCAAATCACAACCAGTTGAATTGCGAGTGTGAAGCTTCCATGGTTGTTTTCAATGGTTCAAAGATACTAATTTGAAAGCAAATCACAACTACGCAGCGTGAAGCTGCTAACGAGATAGCGTTGTTTTCAATGGTTCAAAGATACTAATTTGAAAGCAAATCACAACTAATTTCTGTGTCTTTAGTTAGTAATGGCAGTTGTTTTCAATGGTTCAAAGATACTAATTTGAAAGCAAATCACAACTGCTAAATCGCATAATTCTGTCACGTCTTGTTGTTTTCAATGGTTCAAAGATACTAATTTGAAAGCAAATCACAACCAGTGAAACGTATTTAGGAAATGAGGGAGTGTTGTTTTCAATGGTTCAAAGATACTAATTTGAAAGCAAATCACAACAATCAGTCTTTCCTGCTGGTTGACCCTAGGTTGTTTTCAATGGTTCAAAGATACTAATTTGAAAGCAAATCACAACCACCACTGTCCCGTATTCGCCGGAATCCGGTTGTTTTCAATGGTTCAAAGATACTAATTTGAAAGCAAATCACAACCACTTCTATTAATATGCGCCCTTATAGCAGTTGTTTTCAATGGTTCAAAGATGCTAATTTGAAAGCAAATCACAACATATTGTTTTCGCCTCATGCAAGCGAATTTGTTGTTTTCAATGGTTCAAAGATACTGATTTGAAAATTACAATTCAAGATTTGCCATATATTAATTAGAAAAAGGTATTCTTGATTGTTTCAATAACTTTTTTTCGGATAGATATAGGTAATGGAGTTTCGTGTTATAGTTATTGAAGATAAAGAAAAAAGGAGTGTATTGCAAAAAAATAGAATGAAAAGCATTGTTTGTAGAAAAATGTTGCTATATTTGCCGTTGAGAAAACAATAGTTTATGGCTGGATACTGTCTTTATATCATCTTGACGGGAATGGGGCATATGCCCTTTGCCACATCTGTTACCGGGATGACCCCTCGGGGGTAAGGATAGTATATATAAGCGTTTCTACGTGAAACGCGCTTGCGGATGCAGGCATTTCGATTCTTTATAAAATAATCGTTTCTTATTAGTCTTTAATTTTGTCACGGAAATATGCTTTCCGGATGACATAAATATAAAAATGAGCGCATGAAAGTTTTGAAATTCGGCGGAACGTCTGTGGGTTCTGTCAACAGCATGTTAAGTGTTAAGAAAATCGTTGAAGCGGTAGATGACAAAGTGATTGTGGTGGTTTCTGCTTTAGGAGGGATTACAGATAAGCTGATCAATACGTCGAAGATGGCCGCGGAGGGAAATGACGAATATGAGAAGGGGCTTAAAGAAATTGTGAACCGCCATATAGAAATGGTATATACCGTGATTCCAGCCGGACGCGGACGAGAAATTCTTCTCGACTTGGTGAACGAGCTTTTGAACGAACTGAAAGATATTTTTCAGGGAATTTATCTGATACACGACCTCTCGCCGAAAACATCGGCCACCATTGTCAGCTACGGCGAGCGCCTTTCGTCGATTATTGTGGCAACCCTGATCAACGGTGCTGTGTGGTATGATTCCCGGAATTTCATCAAGACGGAAAAGAAACATAACAAGCACATTCTTGATTCGGAACTGACAGGCAGGCTGGTTCGTGAAACGTTTGATGAAATTCCTGAAGTCGCTGTTGTTCCAGGATTTATTTCTACGGACAAGACAACCGGTGAAGTGACGAATTTGGGAAGGGGAGGCTCTGACTATACGGCCTCAATCATTGCTGCAGCGCTTGATGCGGACATTCTGGAAATTTGGACTGATGTGGACGGATTCATGACCGCTGATCCGAGAGTCATCAGCTCAGCCTATCCTATTAAGGAACTGAGCTATGTGGAGGCTATGGAACTTTGTAATTTCGGAGCGAAAGTGGTTTATCCCCCAACAATTTATCCTGTCTGCCATAAAAACATTCCGATTCTCATTAAAAACACATTCAATCCCGAAGCTGCGGGAACAATCATCAAGCAAGAGGCCGACCATTCGTCGAAGGCCATCAAAGGGATTTCTTCGATCAACGACACGTGTCTGATTACGATGACCGGACTGGGAATGGTTGGCGTTATCGGTGTGAATTACCGTATATTCAAGGCACTGGCAGAGAATGGAATCAGTGTGTTTCTTGTTTCCCAGGCATCCTCGGAAAACTCCACTTCGATCGGTGTCCGGAATGAAGATGCGTCTTTGGCGTGTGAAGTCTTGAATGAAGAATTTGCGAAAGAGATTGAAATGGGAGAGATTTCTCCGATGAAAGCTGAAAGCGGACTGGCCACAGTGGCTATCGTAGGCGAAAACATGAAGCATACGCCAGGGATTGCAGGGAAACTGTTCGGAACGCTGGGACGTAACGGCATCAACGTTATAGCATGTGCGCAAGGGGCTTCGGAAACGAACATATCGTTTGTAGTTGACGGAGGCTCGCTTCGCAAGTCGCTGAATGTGATCCATGACTCTTTTTTTCTTTCTGAGTACCAGGTCTTGAATCTGTTTGTCTGCGGAGTTGGTACGGTTGGAGGGAGTCTTCTGGAGCAGATACACGGACAGCAGGAAAGGCTGAAACAGGAACGGGGATTGAACTTGAAGGTCGTAGGCATTGCCAACGGACATAAAGCGTTGTTTACCCGTGCGGGAATCGATTTGGGCAACTTCCGCCAGGAACTCGAAGAGAAAGGAATTCCTTCTTCGCCTCAGGTGCTTCACGATGAGGTTATCGGAATGAATATTTTCAATTCGGTATTCGTTGACTGTACGGCAAGCGAAGACATCGCTGCGCTTTACAAGGATTTTCTGAAACGTAACATATCCGTGGTGGCTGCCAACAAGATAGCTGCTTCATCGTCTTATGACGATTATGCCGAACTGAAAAAAATAGCGCGCCAGCGCGGTGTGAAGTTCTTGTTTGAAACCAATGTGGGAGCCGGACTGCCGGTGATCAATACAATCAACGATCTGATAAACAGCGGCGACAAAATCCTGAAGATCGAGGCCGTGGTGAGCGGCACGCTGAATTACATATTTAACGCTCTCAGTGCCGATATGCCGTTGAGCGAAACAATCCGCAAGGCGAGGGATGAGGGATATTCGGAGCCTGATCCGCGCATCGACCTGAGCGGGAAGGATGTGATACGCAAACTTGTGATTCTGGCGCGTGAGGCGGGATACCGCATCGAACAGGAGGATGTGGAAAAGCATCTGTTTATTCCTGATTCTTTTTTCGAAGGTTCTCTTGATGATTTCTGGCGCAATATACCTCGTCTGGACGCTGAGTTCGAGGCCCGCAGGAAGAAGCTGGAAGCCGAAGGCAGACACTGGCGTTTTGTAGCGCGTCTGGAAGACGGAAAAGGAACGGTTTCCCTGCAGGAGGTGGACAGCCGCCATCCGTTCTACAACCTGGAGGGAAGCAACAACATCATTTTGCTTACAACTGAACGATACAATGAATATCCGATGCTGATTCAAGGATATGGCGCAGGAGCCAGCGTTACTGCGGCCGGCGTATTCGCCGATATCATGAGCATCGCTAACATTTGAATGTCATGAAACATCTGATTATTTTAGGCGACGGTATGGCTGACTGGGCGGTGCCGGAATTGGGAAATAAGACGCTGCTGCAATATGCGGATACTCCGTATATGGACAGGCTGGCGCGTGAGGGACGGACGGGAATGCTGAAGACGGTGGCCGACGGTTTTCATCCGGGAAGCGAAGTAGCCAACATGTCGGTAATGGGATATGACTTGCCTGAAGTGTACGAAGGGCGAGGCGTGCTCGAAGCAGCCAGTATCGGCGTTGACCTTGGTCCGGAGGATATGGCCATGCGGTGCAACATCGTCTGCGTAGAAGGGGATATGCTGAAGAATCATTCGGCGGGACATATCTCAACGGAAGAGGCGGATATACTGATCAGGTATTTGGATGAGATGCTGGGGAATGACCGTATCCGGTTCTATACCGGAGTGCAGTACCGTCATTTGCTGGTGGTGAAGGGAGGCGACAAGCGTTTGGCTTGCGTGCCGCCGCATGACATTCCGTTGCAGCCTTTCCGCCCCAATCTGGTAAAGGCGCTTTGTCCTGAAGCGCAGGAAACGGCAGATCTGCTGAATGCGCTGATTGTGAAGTCGCAGGAGCTGCTGGCAAGTCATCCGCTTAACCTGAAGCGGATGTCGGAGGGAAAGGATCCGGCCAACAGCATTTGGCCCTGGAGCCCTGGATACCGTCCGAGAATGAAACCTTTGGCCGAGAAATACCCGGCTGTCCGTAAGGGATCGGTGATTACAGCAGTTGATCTGATCCGGGGAATCGGACGCTATGCGGGACTGCGCTGCATCGATGTGGAAGGCGCTACTGGACTTTATACGACAAATTACGAGGGGAAAGCCCAGGCCGCTCTTGATGCGCTGAAGACAGACGATTTCGTTTATCTGCATATTGAGGCGAGCGATGAGGCCGGCCATGAAGGGGATGTGCCTTTGAAGCTGAAGACGATAGAATATCTGGACAGGCGTGTGGTAGGGCCGGTTTGCAAGGCCTTGAAGAGCTGGAGCGAGCCGGTGGCTGTCGCTGTGCTTCCCGACCATCCTACGCCCTGTGAGTTGCGGACGCATACGAATGATCCGGTTCCTTTCCTCATTTATTATCCGGGCATTGAAGCGGACGGCGTGCAGACTTACGATGAAGTGGCTTGCAGGGAGGGCAGTTACGGCTGGCTGGAAAAAGATGAGTTTATGAATCTGTTTATGAATATAAAATAATTTGAGATGAGATATTACAGTACAAACAAGCAGGCCCCTGACGCGACTTTGGAGGAAGCTGTAGTGAAAGGCCTTGCTTCTGATAAAGGCTTGTTCATGCCTTATGAAATCAAAACGCTTCCTTTGTCGTTTTATGAGGAAATTGACCGGATGTCATTTCAGGAAATGGCTTACAGAGTGGCAGATGCTTTCTTCGGGGAAGATGTTCCAGCCGGTGTATTGAAGCAGATCGTGTACGATACGTTGAGTTTTGATGTGCCTGCGGTGCAGGTGAAAGACAATATTTACTCGCTTGAACTTTTCCATGGGCCTACGCTGGCTTTTAAGGACGTGGGCGCGCGCTTCATGGCCCGTTTGTTGGGCTATTTTATCCGGAAGGAAGGCAAAAAGCAGGTGAATGTGCTGGTGGCTACTTCCGGTGATACGGGAAGTGCCGTTGCCAACGGCTTTCTTGGAGTGGAAGGCATTCATGTGTATGTGCTTTATCCGAAAGGTAAAGTGAGCGAAATACAGGAGAAACAGTTCACCACGCTGGGACAGAATATCACGGCGCTGGAGGTGGACGGTACGTTTGACGACTGCCAGGCGTTGGTGAAGAATGCATTTATGGACAAAGAGCTGAACGGACACATGCTGCTCACTTCGGCCAACTCAATCAACGTGGCGCGCTTTCTTCCGCAGGCATTCTATTATTTTTACGCCTACGCCCAGCTGAAGCGGCAAGGCAAGTCTGAGAATCTGGTGGTGTGCGTGCCGAGTGGAAACTTCGGGAATATAACCGCAGGGCTGTTCGGAAAGCGTATGGGACTGCCTGTAAAGCGTTTCATTGCGGCAAACAACCGGAATGATATCTTTTATCAGTACTTGAAGACAGGGGAATACAATCCGCGCCCGTCGGTGGCTACGATAGCAAATGCCATGGATGTGGGCGATCCGAGCAACTTCGCCCGTATCATTGATCTGTATAAAGGCAGTCACGAGGCTATTTGTGCGGATATCAGCGGTGCGGCTTATACGGATGAGCAAATACGCGAAACCGTGAAGCGGGCGTATGAAGAAACGGGCTATCTGCTCGATCCCCATGGGGCATGCGGCTATCGCGCGCTGGAAGAAGGCTTGAAGCCGGGCGAAACCGGGATCTTCCTTGAAACGGCCCATCCCGCCAAGTTCCTGCAAACGGTGGAAAGCATCATCGGCAGAGAAGTAGCGATTCCGGAGAAGCTTCAGGCGTTTATGAGAGGTACGAAGCAGAGCATGCTTATGAGCCGCGATTTTGCTTCATTCAAGGATTATCTGATGAACGAATGACATCGTAAACAGGGAAATCAGACTTGTTATTCGATAGGTAAATGGAACAATTGCTTAAAAAGAGTCCCCGCATAGAGGTTGTGGACGCTTTGCGTGGATTTGCTGTGATGGCTATCATCTTGGTTCATAATCTGGAACATTTCATCTTTCCGGTATATCCTACAGACTCTCCGGAGTGGCTGAAGATTCTGGACCAGGGCGTTTTTAATGGCGTTTTCAGTCTTTTTGCCGGGAAGGCATATGCTATTTTTGCCTTGCTTTTCGGCTTTACGTTTTACATACAGACCAGCAACCAGAAACGGCAGGGGAAGGATTTCGGCTATCGCTTCTTGTGGCGTCTGGTTCTGCTGGCAGGATTCGCGACGCTGAATGCCGCCTTCTTTCCGGCCGGCGATGTCCTCCTGTTGTTCGTCGTTGTCGGTATCGTGCTGTTCCTTACCCGCAATTGGAGTGACAAGGCGGTGCTGGTAGCTTCTGTCATTTTTCTTTTGCAGCCGGTAGAATGGTATCACTACATTGCCAGTCTGGTAAATCCTGCGCATCAGTTGCCTGATCTGAAAGTCGGCGAGATGTATGCGGAGGTGGCTGAATATACGAAAGCCGGAAACATTGGCGACTTCATCCGGGGCAATGTAACGTTGGGGCAAAAGGCCAGTTTGCTTTGGGCGGTCAATGCGGGGCGTTTCTTCCAGACGGCCGGACTGTTTCTGCTCGGTTTCTATATCGGCAGGAAACAGCTGTTTGCCGCTTCCGAAAAGAATCTGCATCTGTGGATAAAGATACTGATTGTGTCTGCGGTTGCCTTTGCGCCTTTGTATACGTTGAAAGAACTGGTGATGGAAAGCAGCCCGATTATCCGGCAGAGTGTGGGGACGGCGTTTGATATGTGGCAGAAACTTGCTTTTACGCTGGTTCTGATAGCGTCTTTTGTGCTGCTTTATCAGAATAAAAGATTCTGCGGAAAAGTGAGCAGCCTGCGCTTTTACGGCAGAATGAGTCTGACAAACTACATCACGCAGTCTATTGTCGGGGCTTTTATCTATTTCCCGTTCGGCTTGTATCTTGCGCCTTACTGCGGATACACGGCAAGTCTGCTGGTCGGAATCTTTACTTTCCTGTTGCAGGTCCGGTTTTGCAAATGGTGGCTTGGAAGGCATAAGCAGGGCCCTCTGGAATCTATATGGCATAAATGGACCTGGATTGGCGCAAACAAGTGATGCGGGCAGGCTGCAAGCCTGTGCCTGTGTGCGGCAGGCTTGCGGTTTGGCGTGTGCCGGTCATGGAAGTCCTTTCTGGAATTGCTTGGGCGAACATCCGGTTGCAGCCTTGAAGTATTTTCCGAAAAAAGAGGCGTTGGCAAAATTAAGCATATCTCCTACCTGCTGCACCGTATACTTTCCGCTTTTGAGCAATATCTTGGCTTCGAGGATGACATAGTCCTTTATCCATTCTCCGGCATGGCGTCCGCTAGTCTGGTAAATTACCTGCGAGAGATATTTGGGTGTCAGGTACATGGTTTCTGCATAAAATGTGACGCTTCTTTCTTTGGTGTAGCATTGCTGCACCAGATTCAGGAATTTCTCGAACAGGTATTTTGAGCGGCTCTTTTTGTAGTCCGTTCCGTTTGTTTCCATCATTTTGGCAAGTTCCTGATAGGTGTCTGCCAGAATGACGCGCATGTATCCTTTCAGAGCTTCGCGCGTAAATTCGGTATAAGGTTCCTGTATCCGTTTTCTTATTGTGCGGTAGATGGTGAGAAGCTCGTTCATCTTTTCTTCCGAAACGTTGATGACAGCCTGCTGGGTCATCTTGTTGCGGAACTGGGACAGAATGGAAGCGCTGTTTTCTTCGATGTAGCTTTCGTCCTTGTAAGAGATATAGGCCACCTGGAAGTCCTTGCTGATTTCCAGGCACTCGCCGAAAGAGTTGGGCTGGATGATGAGAATTGTTCCTGCTTTGAGCGTGTATTCCTGAAGATTGTATCTGAAACGCATATATCCTCTTGTGCAGATCATTATCATGGTGAACATAACCTTGAAAGGACAGGCAGGGGTGAGGTGTACTTCAATCTCTCTTTCTTCGATGGGAGGCAGGTTGAAATTGTCGGCCAGCATCAGTTCGTTGCCGAAAGTCAATGTCCTTTCCGAAATGGGCAGCATCATCATTTCCAGTTCATTAGTCTGTTGTGGGATATTTTTCTTCATGGATATTTATTTTGTATTTTGGCAAATATATTCCTTTTGGAGTGGAAATGTGTGCTTACATCGCATCTTTTAATAAAAAACAAACCTTTAGAACATTTTATGTGTGATTGCCCTGTGTGGCTTGGCCTCGGAAACCGCATGGTCAGTCTGCTGTTGGCGAAGGGCCGGATGCTGGCCGTCTGGTTGTTTGTACAGGATTTGCGCCTTCTCCCGTTTTCTCCTTCCAATTCCTGAAGCGCGGAATCATAATTCTTCCGGAAACGGGAATTTGCTGACGGAATGCCGGAATATCGCCGTTTTCACTGACAGGGCTTGCTGCGGTTTCCGTCCGTTCAGGGATGAATTGTTAATGAAATCCGGCATTTATCCCTTTTATAGGGCTTGCAAGCGAGGGCGGAGTTGCATCTGCCGATAAAAAAGAAGCGTTTTCATGCGGAAAATGACGGGACATTTCGTGTCAGATTCCCCGTCATTCCTTGCAGGATGTTGGGATATGTCAGAAAAATGTCCCGTCATCTTTTTGAATCAGTCTGTTCTGCCCCGTTTCTTTTTCTGGAATCCTTGTGAAAAATGATACTTTTGAAATGATAAAATGTTCGGATTACGCCGTATTTCTGGCTTTTTGGCGGCTCTGTTTGTCGGATTCTTTGCCTATGCCATGGAAATGCGGTTTACGGTGGAAAAGTGATTCCGCTTGAACGGTTCTCCCTGCGTAATTTCTGCCATGTTCTGCCGGAGCTCGGAAATGGCGGATTCTCGGTCCTTCGGATTGTCATTGTGTCAGTTTGTCAATAGGTGAAAGCTCTTTTGCATGAGCTGAAAAGATGTTGCATTCTTGTGTTTTAATGTCTGTTATTTTGTTTGTTTTGTGTTAATATGGCTGTTTGAAGTTTCATTTGCTATGACATTTGTTTGCATGTTTGTAAAAAAACGTTTTTCTTTACACAAAACGCAATAAACCTTAAGGTTATGAGAAGCAGTGGTCTTATTCTGTTGTTCATTCTGCTTTTGTGTGCTGAAATTTTGTCAGTACAGGATAAGCATTTTATAAGGATGGATTCTGGTGAAAGCTATGTTCGCTCCATTGATATTTTATTGTTATGTCTAACCATTTAAATTATGAAATATGAAACTCTATGTTAAATGTACAATCATTGTGCTCTTGTTTGGAATTTGTCATGGAGTAAGATGTCAGAATGTTGATTTTCAGATTAATGTCGTTGATAATGTGCTGCATTATATAGTTGTGAACAAAACTGGGAATGATATATGTTTGTTGCAGAACAGTGAGGCCAATATAGAAGGAGGGTCACATTGTGTCATTACTTGTAATAATAACTCAGAAATACTTCCGGTTATGGATAAACGCCTTGTCTTGATTAAGTCAGAAGAAAGATATATTTATGATATCTGCTTGACGGACTATAAGCGGCTACAGCCTGTAGATATTTATTGCAAAGCGGTGGTAGTTGGTAAGGATAAAAATGGAAAGGGCTATACAAAAAAAATCAGCAAACATGTAAGCTTCTGAGCGTTCATTATGGAAAGGTTAAAATTAATATGTATCTGTATGTTTTGTTTCTTTCCTTTTTTGTGCCTTAAAGCTCAGGATGTGGATTTCAGTCTTACACGGGAGGGGAACAAGGTGATTTACAAGGTCGTTAATCAGGGTGAAAAATTCATTGCGTTGCGTGAAACTTATGTGAGTCTGAGTACCGGTTCTCATCTTTTTATACGATGTAAAAGGCCGGACGGTAAAATTTGCGATGATGTTTTGTCGGTGCTGGACAAGCATGTCATAAAAGTGGAACAGGGAGAAAGCTATGTTCGTACTATCGACATATCCCGTTATGCCTCGGATGGAATTATAGAAAGAATCAGTGCCGTTGCCAGTATGTCGTTTTATGATGGACAAGGCGAGTTTAAGATTGTCAGGTTAGTGAAAGAAATTCCATGAACCTGCGGTGTATAGGTATCGTGCTGTTTCTTTGTCTGCTGATCTGTTTCCATCGGGATGTCCCGGCAGATGTGTGGAAGTATGATTTTGAGCGTCGGATGAAACGGAAAGAATTGTTTATTTTTGCGACGACATGTGATGCTGCTTCTTCTGCTTCCCC
>OGEZ01000095.1_pt1 | contig 97286 bp, 70 predicted proteins | sample 1570831 | NCBI WGS metagenome assembly OGEZ01 (sample SAMEA2582059, study PRJEB24529) | metagenome | biome: Human gut stool | place: China | collected 2011 | reverse complement strand
GATTTAAAATTAATCGTTTAACTACAGTGATGTGGTTTTTATCGCACCACTAATAGTTGAATTTAAAACTATAGAAAGACCATGGGAAAGAATAAGAAAAATATGGGACACACCCGCAAGGAAGAAGAGCAAGGCAAGAAAGTTCTGATAGGCATCGGCGTCGTAGCCGTAGTCCTGGTTATTGCCATGTTTGTGCTCTACTCCTTCTGGGGCTGATAAGAAGATAGGATTATGCCACAAGAGATCGAACGGAAATTCCTCGTCGACGGCGAGTACAAGTCGAAGGCCTACGCCAGCAGCCGCATCGTGCAGGGATACATCTGTAGTGCGCGCGGGCGGACCGTGCGCATCCGCATTCGCGACGACAAAGGCTACCTCACCATAAAGGGACCCGCCGATGCCTCGGGCATCAGCCGTTACGAGTGGGAGAAGGAGATACCGCTGGACGAAGCCCGCGACCTGATGAAAATCTGCGAACCGGGTGCTATCGACAAGACGCGCTACCTGGTGCGGAGCGGCCGGCACGTGTTCGAAGTGGACGAATTCTATGGCGAAAACGAAGGGCTGGTCATTGCCGAGGTCGAACTGTCCTCGCCCGACGAACCCTTCGAAAAGCCCGATTTCATCGGGCAGGAAGTGACGGGAGACGCCCGTTACTACAATGCGCAGCTGATGAGGCATCCTTATAAAGACTGGTAGATTTTTTTTATGTCAGTATAGGGGTGATTTCCAGTTGTATAAGCTGTGTAAGAGGAATTTTTATACAATATGAAAATTCGTGTATTTCTTTTTACAGTAGGAAATATGTGAAAAGAATTATGTGTGTACAGCTGGTGAGTATAAGGGACAATATTCTGTTCGACTGTTTCCTTCTGAATGCAATCTAATAACTCTGTATCTCGATGCAACGTAATAGATTCATAAAAGTTTTATTATTGCTGTTCATCCTTTTTTTTATTACTATTAAAGGAAAGGCTGAAGGAGGCAATTTAGTAATGTTAATCGAAGATTCTCCTTACACTGACCAATATTATAAATATTCGGATGGTGAAAAGCCACCTTATGAATTTTTGAAGAACGAATGGAGGCAGGGTAGAAGAATTTTGGCGGCAAAATTTACCCCTATCGGTTGGTTTGCACTTACGGCTGATAATAGTGGTTATGGTAGTCAGCAGTACAGTTACGATACGAAAGCTGGTATTATTGATCTGATAAAGGAAGAAGCTGCGAATGGAAATTTTGTCTCATCAATAGCTTTTGGTACGATGAACAAGTGGGGTAAAAACCAATGGTTCACAGTTCTCTCATCAGGTAAAGGAATAACAGCGCAAACCTGTAATTTTCTGAAGCAAAGTAAAGTAATCAAATGGGTACAGTCTCAATGGTCAGAAGGTTATAAGCTGACGGCTATGTCGGGTGCTGCTATGGAGTGGGCAGTTGTCATGAGCCAAGGGACGGATATTGATCAGCAGGCATTGGAGTTTTACGACGGTTCCTCGGAAATGCTGAATGGCGTCAGGAAGATGTGGGAACAGGGCTATTATATTCAGTTTGTTGAATGTAATCCGGCAGGAAAGTATGTGGGGGTATTTTGTACTTACAAGGATGGACGCAAACCCAAGCAATATATATCTGTATGCAAGAATATTGAGCAAGCAAAAAAACAAATGGCAGCACATCTCAATAATGGATGTGCTATTACGCAAATTGGTGGAAGTTACATTGCCACGCTGCTTTGCAATTATGAGACAGAAGAAGAAAGACAAGTTGCAACTCGTAAATTATTTGGTGATTTGTCGAATGCTGTCAACGAATTGCGTGACAATAGTTTGAAAGAATCGATTGATGTAGGGAAAGAAAATGTCAGTCCTTCGTCTAGACCCAATTTTTCGAGTGCACGTATTGAAGCTGGGAAGATTGCTATGTTTTGTGATGACAGATGGGTTCCCGGAGTTCTGTTCACTTACTTATGTGAATATGTAAAAATCCAACGACCTATGGGGATTGCAGGCAATATGATGGAATTTCATGCATATCCGGCACACTCGTTCCTTCTGAAGTTGAAACACAAAGGTGATGCGGAATGGACATTGCGTAATTATTTTGTACCGGCTAAGGAAGTCGCTGCCATAGCCGACGTTGCTTTAAGTATTTCGACAACAAATAGTAGTCTTTACATCAACAAAAAGTATTGTAACTGGGATTTACAGGATCATGATATGATCGAAATCTGGTATAATGATGTCTGTCTCGCTCAGTATGAGACGCCTGATGATTGTTTGAATGAGGGAACACAAAGTTATGCTGCAGTTATGCGGTTAAGGCAGGGAGGTACAGCTTTGCCGACGGGTACTATAGAAATGGAACCAGTAAAAACAGGTATGTCGGCAGACTATTATATGCAGCAATATTCCAGATGGGAAAGAATGGCCGAATCTATATACAACAGCATCACATCTGTCAAGGTGAAAGAAGTAGATACCGATAAAGAAGTACATGGTTATACTGATTGGGGCGGAAGTAGTGAAATGCAAATGAAAATGCAGCTGAGTAAAGCTCAAACTCAGATGCGTGATGTGCGTAACGAAGCAGGTCGTAACGGAATAACAATTCCTATGTCACATTGGGAATCGGTAACTGTCTATTAAGTATAATTCTGTGGTTGTACAAAAGAAGTACGAAAGATGCATATTAAATGATAGCTATGGAGAAACTTTATCAATACCTGCCCCGCGAACTGGTCACCTTCGTACTGGTGACCCTCTTCTCCCTGCTCATCGGGCTTTCGCAACGGCGCATCAGCCTGAAGCACGAAGGCGAGACTACGCTCTTCGGAACCGACCGCACGTTTACTTTCATCGGTATTCTGGGTTATCTGCTTTATATCCTCGACCCCGTGGACTATCGTCTGTTTATGGGTGGTGGGGCTGTGCTGGGTGTGCTATTGGCACTGAACTATTACGTCAAGCAGACGCAGTACCGCGTATTCGGGGTGACGACCATCGTCATCGCCCTTATCACCTATTGCATTGCCCCCATCGTGGCCACGCAGCCTTCGTGGTTCTACATCATGGTGGTGGTCACCGTGTTGCTGTTCACCGAACTGAAACATACCTTTACCGAGCTGGCACAGCGCATGAAGAACGACGAAATGATTACGTTGGCCAAGTTCCTCGCCATCAGTGGTATCATACTGCCGATGCTGCCCGATGAACCTCTGATTCCGGGCATTAAGCTGACGCCTTACAGCATCTGGCTGGCTACGGTGGTGGTGTCGGGCATTTCCTACCTTTCGTACCTGTTGCGGCGCTATGTGTTCCGCGAGTCGGGCATCTTGGTGTCGGGCATCATCGGCGGACTATACAGCAGTACGGCTACCATTTCGGTGCTGGCCCGCAAGAGTCGGGGAGCTTCGGCACAGGAGGCACCCGAGTATGTAGCTGCCATGCTGCTGGCGGTGAGCATGATGTTTCTGCGTTTCCTCATCCTGATAGGCATCTTCAGCCGCGAAACGCTACTGACCATCTATCCCTACCTGCTGGGCATGTCGGTCGTGTCGGCTGGGGCGGCATGGTATCTGCACCTGCGCCGCAAGCGTACGAATGAAGCCGGGCAGAGCGAGGAGGAAGAAGACAGCCGCAACCCGCTTGAGTTCAAGGTGGCTCTGATTTTTGCGGGGCTGTTTGTGGTGTTTACCGTGCTGACGCACTATACGTTGCTCTATGCCGGTACGGGCGGTCTGACGTTGCTGTCTTTCGTTTCCGGTTTCAGCGACATTACCCCGTTCATCCTGAACCTGCTGCAAGGTACGGGCGGCGTGGCCACGCTTGTCATTACGGCATGCAGCATGCAGGCCATTGTCAGCAACATTGCCGTCAACATGTGTTACGCCCTTTTCTTTGCGGGGCGGGGCAGTGCGCTGCGTGTTTGGATACTGAAAGGCTTCGGTTGCGTGATTGCCGTTAACGTATGTCTGCTCCTGCTTTTCTATCTTATAAAGTAGCTTAAACTATCCCAATGTGCATCATTCTGGAAAATCGGTGCAGAAGCAATTGTACCGGCTGACTTGCGAATTCGTGTAGTTTTGCCTTTTTTAACTCCGAAACTCTCGTAACTATCGGAAAACGTTCTATTTTTGCCCAGTCGTATGTAAGAAGAGAGGCATACGGCCAGAACAATACATCAACAAACAGACAGTAGGTTATTTAAAAAGAGTATGAAAAGCGCTAAACGCATGATGAAGTGCTGTGTACTGCTGTGGATGCTCGTCGGAGTATCGGCCGTAGCAGTGGCACAGGGCACGGCGGCTACTTTCCAGATCAAGGGAGTGCTGCTCGATTCGCTCACCCACGAAGGCGAGCCGTATGCTACCATCCGAGTGGCTAAGAAAGAGAAACCGCAGCAGGCGGTGAAAATGCTGGTGTCGGACATGAAAGGTGAATTCCGCGAGAAGGTGCCCGGCACAGGAAACTTTGTGCTGACCATCACTTCGGTGGGACGCAACCCCATTGTGAAAAACTTTACCGTCAAGGCCGGCGAGAAGCTGGTAGACTTCGGAACCCTCTACGTCACCGATGCCTCGAACGAACTGGGCCAGGTGGAAGTAGTAGCACAGAAGCCGCTGGTGAAGGCCGACATTGACAAAATAGAATACAACGTGAAGGACGACCCCGACTCGGAGACTAACTCGCTGCTCGAAATGCTTCGCAAGGTACCCCTGGTGACCGTGGACGGAGAAGACAACATCAAAGTGAACGGAAGCAGCTCCTTCAAGGTCTACGTGAACGGCAAGCCCAACAACATGATGAGCAACAACCCCACCGAAGTGCTGAAGAGCATGCCCGCCAACACCATCAAGCACATTGAGGTCATCACCAACCCCGGCCCTAAATACGATGCCGAGGGCGTGGGTGGTATCCTGAACATCGTGACTGAGGGTAGCGGATTCGAAGGCTACACGGTGACCGTAAGCGGCAACGTCAGCAACCGCGGCGCCGGAGGCGGACTGTTCGGCACCGTGCAGAAAGGAAAACTGACCGTAAGCGCGCGCTACAACTACAACTATAACGACTCGCCCCGCAGCTATTCGGGCGGTTCGCAGCGTGCCACCGAGGTTTCTGCCGACGTGGCCAACTTGGATTACGACGGAAGCAGCGAAAGCAACTATTCGTTCCAGTCGGGCAGCATGGAAGCCAGTTACGAGATCGACTCGCTGAACCTGATTTCGGCCTCTTTCGGCCTGTGGGGCGGCGGCAGCAACAGCAACGGTGGTAGTGCCTATCGCGGATTCTCGCCGCTGGACAACCACCTGCTCTACCAGTATGGCATCGGCAGCCGGAGCGAGTCGTCGTGGTACTCCATCGACGGAGGTATCGACTATCAGAAGTTGTCGCGTACGGTGGCAGGCCGCATGCTGACGTTCTCGTACAAAATCAATACCCGTCCGCAAACCTCGGACGCTTACTCCGAATACGGCATTGCCTTCGGCGAAACCGACTGGGCCGACTACCTGCGACGCTTGCAGGACCAGCACACCGACGGCAGTCAGAACACCACCGAACATACCTTCCAGGCCGACTACACTACGCCCATCGGCAAGATGCACACCATAGAGACGGGCGTGAAGTACATCCTGCGCAACAACGCCTCGGACAACGACCGCTACCTGCGCACGGCTGCCGAAACCAACTCGGATTACCAGTTCGACGAGGAGTACAGCATGCACTACCGTCACCGCAACGACATTCTGGCTGCCTACCTGGGCTACGGACTGAAGTGGGAAAAGCTTTCGGGCCGTCTGGGCGTGCGCTATGAACATACCATCGAAGACGTGGAATACCTGCTGGGCCGTGGCGACGACTTCCGCAAGAACTACGACGACGTAGTGCCTTCTGCTTCGCTGGGCTGGAAGTTGAGCGACCTGTCGAACCTGCGCCTGGGCTACAACATGCGCATCTATCGTCCGAGCATCAGTTATCTGAATCCTTACCTCGACGATATGAACCCTTCCAACCTCCGTCGGGGTAACCCCGAACTGGAGAGCGAGCACAGCCATGCCTTCGACCTCAGCTACAGCAACTTCACACAGAAGTTCAACATCAATCTGACTGCCCGCTATTCGTTTACGAACAACAGCATCAACTCCGTCACCAGTCTGGTGTCCGAGGACGATATTCCCGGGCTGGACGAAAGCAAGAAGACGGGCAAAGACGTGCTCTACACCACCTACCGGAACATCGGCAAGAACCGTAACTTCAGTCTGAGCGGCTATATCAACTGGAACGCCACGAAGAATACGCGTATCTACACCAACCTGTATGGCAACTACGTCGACGTGAAAGGCGCACAGGGACTGCAGAACAGTGGCTGGAGCTTCTTCGGCTACGGCGGAGCACAGCAGACCTTCAAGTACGACTGGCGATTGAGTCTGAACGTCTTTGGCCAGACTCCGTGGATTATGTTGCAGGGAAAAGGCAGCAGTTACTTCGGCTATAGCCTGAGTCTGAACAAGTCGTTCATGGAACGGCGGTTGTCGCTTTCGGCTTTTGCCAGCAACTTCCTGAAGAAGTACAACCGTAACGAGTCGCACATAGAGGGACAGGGCTTCGTTTACGACACGTGGAACAAATATCCGCAAATGCGCTTCGGTGTCAGCATCAGCTACCGCATTGGCGAACTGAAAGCTACCGTGAAGAAAGCTGCACGCACTATCTCGAACGACGATGTGAAGTCGGGCGAAAGCAGCGGAGCTTCCGGCGGCGGAATGGAGTAAAAACAGACAGTTTACAGGACACTTGTACGGCTCGCGAGCGACACTTGCACGGCTCGCGAGCCGTACTTGTGTTTCTCCCGAGCCACACAAGTGTTGTTCGCGAGCCACACTTGCGTCGCTCAAACCCCTGTCCAGAGGGCTTGTGGCGGGGCTTGCTCCGGTCGTAGACAGGGCGGCGGCATGCCGGCGGAACAGACCGTCGGGCATGGACAAAAAAAGAAGATGCACCCCGATTGAGGTGCATCTTCTTTTTTCCTTCAGCGAAGGAGTGCGGGTGATAGGACTCGAACCTACACGCCTTGCGGCACCAGATCCTAAGTCTGGCGCGGCTGCCAATTACGCCACACCCGCCGAGGGCTAATTTGGTTTAGCGGGGGCAAAGATAATAAGATTTTCGGTTGTGCCAAACTCTTTGACAAAGATTTTGGCGGTTGCAGGGCATAAACTGCGTCTGTACGATGCCTTCAGGCCGTTTGCAGGAAGGCTTACTGTCCCGACTTCAGCAGCTGGCGGGCCCGTTCGATGATGGTGTCTATGCCTTTGCTCTGGTCGGCTTCGTCCATGTCGATGTGAATGTCGGGGTCGATGCCGAACTCAATCTGTTCCATCTGCGCATTCAGGTGCGGACTGGCCGAGAAACGCACCGCCCAGCCGTTGGGCAGCTCCGACGAGAAGGGCAGGCCCGAACCGCCTCCGGTCTTGTCGCCCACGAGGGTGACGCCCGGCAGCACACTCATCGAGTTGACAAAGTCGTTGGTGGCGCTGTAGGCGTGGCGGTTGGTCAGTACCACCGTCTGTTTCTGCCAGCGGATGCTGTTCGAAGGCTCCAGGTAGATAGGTTCGGGGTCGGAGAAGTCGTTGTGACCCTTGCCGGTCTTGTGCTGTATGTAGCCCGTCAGTACCCGTACGTTGGTAAATCGGGCTGCAATGCGGCTGGCATAGGTAAGATTGCCTCCTCCGTTGTTTCGCACGTCGATGATGAGGCCGTTGCAGATGGAGAGGTACGACAGGGCTTCGTCCAGATTGCCGTCGCCCACGCCCGACGAGAAGTCGCCGTAGTAGATGTAGCCGATGTTATCGTCGAGGATGCGGTATTTCATTCCGCCCGAAATGCGGTAGTCGCGTCCCAGGTATTGCTCGATGATGGCTTCGTCGAAATTGCGCGGGTAGTCCAGATACCAGTCCCAGTATCGGGCGGTATTCGAGGCACTGTACAGGTTGACGTGTCCGTCCTTCAGTTCGGCCAGCATGTTGCCCAGCACTTCGAACAGGCCGTCGTTGCTCATGCCCGGACTGATCAGGGGCTGGTACTTGTCGTGGATGGCGTCCCAGTCTATCTGCTTATAGTCGAGGAAGCAGTATTGCTCGTCGATGATTTTCCAAAGGGCTTCGAAGTTGCCCTGCGGGGTATTGTCGAATTCTTCTTCGCGGATGCAGCCGCCTGCCAGCACAAGCAGGGACAGCAGCAGGCTGTATAGGGTATAACGGGTTTTCATAAGGCTTTCGGTTTATTTGTTGCGCATCAGGTAGAGTTCTTTCACGAAGCCCACCATGAATACGTGCGAGTACGTATGTGTGCGGATGTCGTTGATGCTGGACTGTTGTGCGTCCCACAGATAGGCCAGGCGCATTTTGACGCGTCCTACGGGGAAGTCGGCCGTCAGCATCTGCCGCAGCGAGGGCTGGTTGTGCAGCGAGGTGAAGCGAACCACTCCGCCGGCATTGCCCAGCGAGAATATTTCGTAGTACGACTGTCCGTAGTGGGGCGAGAACATCAGACCCATAACGGGCAGGTTCAGCTGGTAACGCAGCGTGAGGGGATAGTTGCGGATGCGCAGGTTCCAGATGGCCATGCCCGATGCGGCTAGGTTGACGTAGGCACGTGCCTGTGCGGGGTTGTTGCCGTTGCGCATGTTGTAGACGAAGCCTCCGTTCAGCTCGCCCGCAGCTCCGGCCAGCAGGCGGAAGTTGTCGGTCAGGCGGAAGTTGTAGTGTAGGGCATAGTTCCAGTTGAGCAGGGCGTTTACGGTGTTGTTATTGTCCGCACGGTTGTGCGTGTAGCCCAGGTTGCCTTGGAAGAAAGTCTGGCGCGAGATGTTGCCGTCCAGCCAGTGGGTCATGCGCATGCTTTCGCGTGCGATGCGGAACTCAATGCCCCGGTACTCCTGTGGCGACAGGTAGGTATCGAATACGTTGGTGGCCCCCACGCCGTACAGTGTTGCGCGGGTGATGAAGCGGCTCTTTGCCGCCGAGTCGGCCTTCAGTGCCTGCACGGCTTGCTGTTCGGGGCTTTGTGCCGCCAGTGTGGTGCAGCCGAGCAGGGTCAGGATCAGGTATAAAAATCTGTGGTTCATCTTATTCTTTAAAGAAATGTCCGGGGCATCCCGCATTTCGTAATTCTTTATTCTTTATTTTCCATTCGCTTCGCTTAAAACCTTTTTTGTAGTTTCAGTAAAGGCATAGTCCTGATTTCCTTAGAAGAGTTTCATCTGTCCCGTTATCTCGTCGATGATGTCGCCTTCGCTCTTGTCGCGGTCGGGGTCCAGGTTTTCGGGCTCTTCGTCGGGAGTGTTGCCGGCGTTGTCGTCGGGCAGTTCGGGCTGACGGGTGGGCTCCAGCTCGTTGATGGTCTCAACGGTGAAGGTCGTCAGACGCTTTCCCTTGGCCTTGAAGCCCTTCACGGCGATGAATTCGTCGGCTTCGACTACCAATGGTTCGCGGAAGCTGTCGTGTCCGCCGAATACTACTTCCAGGCGCGGATAGTATTCGTCGGTCAGCAGAATGAGGCGGTTGTTCTTGTTCTCGCCTAAGTAATTCTGCTTGCGGGTGAAGGGCTCGAAGCAGAAACGCTTGATGTAGGGATAGTTCTGCTGGTCGGCATCGTAGAGGACGGCGGTCCACACCTTGTCGGGACTGAATTTCTCGATGATGCGGATGTTGTCTTCGTAATGGTTGTTGACGTCGAAGTTGGTGGTATAGAAGTCTCCGTTGTTCAGCACCACCAGGATGAGTTCGTCGCTCTGGAATTCGCCCAGGTAGTCGCCTCGCCCGTCGTAGTTCAGGCGCAACACGTCGCTGTCGAACCATACTTTTCGTCCGCCCAGGGTAGAGCCTCCCCGTTGCTTCAGGCTGATTTTGTGCACCGGGTTGCGGGTCAGAATGTTTCCGATGGCCTGCCGTCCCTTGATGCCTATCTTGCTGAAGTCTTCCTCGAAGATGATTTTGCGCAGGCGCGGGTTGGGCTTCAGGGTGACTTTGATGATTTCGGCCTCGCCGTTGGGGTTGGCAGTGAAGTAGGTGATGCGCGAGTCGGGGGTGCCTTGGGTGACGTCGTACTCGCGGTCGCGCACGACGGAGGTCACGGCAAAGCGCTTGATGTAAGTGGTGCCTTCCTTGCCGTCGCGGTAGCACAGGTTGTAGATGGTGCGCTTGTCGTTCTTCTTGAACACGTTGGCATAGAGGATGTTCTTGCCCACGAACTTCTTGTCGGCCACGGGAGTGACAAGGTAGCGTCCGTCGCGGAAGAAGATGATGACGTCGTCCAGGTTGGAGCAGTTGGCCAGGAACTCGTCTTTCTTCAGACTGGTTCCGATGAAGCCCTCCTCGCGGTTGATGTATAGTTTTTCGTTGGCCTCGACTACTTTGGCCGAGTCTATGGTGTCGAAGTTGCGCAGCTCGGTGCGGCGGGGGAAGTTCTTGCCGTACTTGTTTTGCAGCATGCGGAACCAGTCGACGGTGTATTCCACGATGTTGTCCAGGTGGCGGTCAATCTCTTCGATGTCGGCTTTCATGCGGGCGATGGCTTCTTCGGCCTTGTCGGAGTTGAACTTAAGGATGCGCGCCATCTTGATTTCCATCAGTCGCAGGATGTCGTCCTTGGTCACCTCGCGTACGAAGGTGGGGTAATAGGGCGTCAGGCGCAGGTCGATGTGCTCGCAGGCGGCGTCCATGTTCGGGGCCTGTTCGAACTCGCGGTCCTTGTAGATGCGCTCTTCGATAAATACTTTTTCGAGCGAGGCGAAGTGCAGGCTTTCCATGATTTCGCCACGGCGTATCTGGAGTTCGCGGCGAAGCAGGGCCAGGGTGTTGTCCACGGACTTGCGCAGCACGTCGCTCACGGTGAGGAAGTGGGGCTTTTGTCCGTCGATGACGCAGCAGTTGGGCGAGATGCTCACCTCGCAGTCGGTGAAGGCGTACAGGGCGTCGATGGTTTTGTCCGACGACACGCCGGGAGCCAGGTGGACGAGTATCTCGACGTTGCCCGAGGTAAGGTCTTCCACTTTCTTCACCTTGATTTTGCCCTTTTCGCTGGCCTTTACGATGGAGTCGCACACGCTTGCCACGGTTTTGCCGTAGGGAATTTCGCGGATGGCGAGGGTCTTGTTGTCAATCTTCTCGATGCGTGCGCGGATGCGTACGGCGCCTCCCCGTTCGCCGTCGTTGTACTTGCTGACGTCGATGCTGCCTCCGGTCTGGAAGTCGGGGTAGAGTTGGAATTCCTCGTGATGCAGGTAGCGGACGGCGGCGTCGCACAGCTCGTTGAAGTTGTGCGGCAGTATCTTCGACGACAATCCCACAGCGATACCTTCGACTCCCTGAACCAGCAGTAACGGGAACTTGACGGGCAGGGTGACGGGTTCGCGGTTGCGTCCGTCGTACGACAGCTTCCACTCGGTGGTCTTGGGATTGAACACCACGTCGAGGGCGAACTTCGAGAGGCGTGCTTCGATGTAACGGGGGGCAGCGGCACTGTCGCCGGTCAGTATGTTTCCCCAGTTACCCTGGCAGTCGATGAGGAGGTCCTTCTGTCCGAGCTGCACCAGCGCGTCGCCGATGGAGGCGTCGCCGTGGGGGTGGAACTGCATGGTGTGCCCCACGATGTTTGCCACCTTGTTGTAGCGGCCGTCTTCCATGCGGCGCATGGAGTGCAGGATGCGGCGTTGCACGGGCTTCAGTCCGTCGAGGATGTGCGGCACGGCGCGTTCCAGTATGACGTACGAGGCGTAGTCCAGAAACCAGTTCTGGTACATGCCGCTCAGCTGGTGTTTCACGTTGGCATCTTTCGTGTCGGCGGGTTTGTAGTCGGAGTGTTCTTCGCTGCCTGCTTCGTTGAAGTCTTTTTCCAAATCGTCTTTCGGTTCGTCCAAGTTTTCGCTCATATTCTATCGGGGAATTGTCAATGTCGTTACGGAATTTTTTTCTGTTGCAGGCAAAATTACGAAAATTATCGGGATTTTGTGCAGTGAAACCGAAGAATACACCCCTATTTCTCGATTTTTGCCCCCTGTTTCGCAAGTGTTTCTCCCCCCTTTGTTCCACACTTGCACGGCTCGCGAGCAACACTTGTACGGCTCGCGAGCCGTGCAAGTGTCCCACAAATGGAATGCAAGTGTGGCTCGAAGGCCTTGCGTGCGTGCCTCTCCGCAGGGGGCAGAGGCAGGAGGCAGAGGCTGAAGGGGTGCGTAAATTTTCAATTATTAAGTCCTTGCACGGTGCTACATATTGGATAAATATCTATCTTTGTGGCGTTTTAAACGAGAATTAGCAATAAAATTAATCGATATTTTAAGAAAATGGCACAAGAAGACGTTTTTAAGAAACTTGTATCACACTGCAAGGAGTATGGTTTTGTGTTCCCCAGCAGCGAAATCTACGACGGGCTGGGAGCCGTGTATGACTACGGACAGAATGGTGTGGAACTGAAAAACAACATCAAGCAATACTGGTGGCAGAGCATGGTGCTGCTCCACGAAAACATCGTGGGCATCGACTCGGCCATCTTCATGCACCCCACAATATGGAAGGCCAGCGGACACGTGGATGCGTTCAACGACCCGCTCATCGACAACCGTGACTCGAAGAAACGTTATCGTGCCGATGTTCTTATCGAAGACCAGATAGCCAAGTACGACGAAAAAATCAATAAGGAAGTGGCCAAGGCTGCCAAGAAGTTTGGCGACGCCTTCGACGAGGCTCAGTTCCGCAGCACCAATGCCCGTGTGCTGGAACATCAGGCCAAGCGCGACGCCCTGCACCAACGCTACTCCGACGCGATGAACGCCGGTCCCGACCTGAACGAATTGCGTCAGATCATCCTCGACGAAGAAATCGTATGCCCCATCAGCGGTACGAAGAACTGGACTGAAGTACGTCAGTTCAACCTGATGTTCTCTACCGAAATGGGTTCGACTGCCGACGGCTCCATGAAGGTATACCTCCGTCCCGAGACAGCACAAGGTATCTTCGTCAACTACCTGAACGTGCAGAAGACGGGTCGTATGAAGATCCCCTTCGGTATCGCCCAGATAGGAAAAGCATTCCGTAACGAGATTGTAGCCCGTCAGTTCATCTTCCGCATGCGCGAGTTCGAACAGATGGAAATGCAGTTCTTCGTAAAACCCGGCACCGAGCTCGAATGGTTCAAGAAGTGGAAAGAAATCCGCCTGAAATGGCACAAGGCCCTGGGCTTTGGCGACGATCACTACCGCTACCACGACCACGAAAAACTGGCTCACTACGCCAACGCCGCTACCGACATCGAATTCCTGATGCCCTTCGGTTTCAAGGAAGTGGAAGGTATCCACAGCCGTACCAACTTCGACCTCTCGCAACACGAGAAGTTCTCGGGCAAGAACATCAAGTACTTCGATCCCGAAACCAACGAAAGCTACACACCGTACGTCATCGAGACTTCAATCGGTGTCGACCGTATGTTCCTCAGCATCATGTCGGCTTCTTATAAGGAAGAGCAGCTCGAAAACGGCGAAAGCCGCGTAGTGCTGAAGTTGCCCGCTGCCCTGGCTCCGGTGAAACTGGCCGTGATGCCGCTTGTCAAGAAAGACGGACTGCCCGAGAAGGCACGCGAGATTATCGACGCGCTGAAGTTCCACTTCCACTGCCAGTACGACGAGAAAGACTCCATCGGCAAGCGTTACCGCCGTCAGGATGCCATCGGTACTCCTTACTGCGTCACTGTCGATCATCAGACACTCGAAGACAACTGCGTCACGCTGCGCAACCGCGACACGATGCAGCAGGAACGTGTGCCCATCGCCGACCTTGACCGTCTGATTGCCGATCGCGTCAGCATCACTTCACTGCTGAAGACACTGTAATTTTTTAGTTGATAAGTTGACGGGTTGACAAGTGAACAAGGCTACAAAGATGAGGAGGTAGGGGATGAAAGAATTTTCTGTTTATCCGCTTCCCTCGTCTTCTTGTCAACTTGTTGACTCGTCAGCTCGTTAACTTGTCAACCCGCTAATAAAAAAACAATCAATATGAACAAATGTCTTTTATACCTATCCCTTTTCCTCTTTCTCACAGTGGGCTTTGCCGCTTGCGATGAAGTAGAAGAAGTGGGCGAGTACGATAACTGGGAACCGCGAAATACTGCCTTTATCGACTCTATCCATGCCCTTGCTGCCGATCGTCTGCTGCCCCTGAATGCAGTGCTGGAAGAAGCGGACAAGTTCGAACCGGGCGAAATGTTCGGTTTGGAGACTACGGCAAGCACCACTGTAGGCAAGCAGTATGTGTATTGCAAGAAGATCGTAAAAAATACGACAGGCCCCGTGCCCGTATATACCGATGCCGTAGAAGTTCATTATTACGGTACGCTGATTACGGGCGATACCTTTGGTGGTACGTTTGAGGGGTATGGAGCAACTGACCGCGGTGTACTCGATCCTGAGACAAAGGCACCGACAGCTTTTGATAGCCCTACTGCTTATTCGGTAAGCGGTGCTTATTGGGGGACGGGATGGGTGTCGGCCCTTCAGTATATGCATGTAGGTGAACGTTGGATGCTTTATATTCCCTATCAAAGTGGATATGGCACAGGAACTTCTTCCCTTTTAGAAAATTCTGCTTTCACTTATGATTTGCAGCTAGAAAGCATACAATGAAATAAAAAAAAGATGTATCTTCAAAAGGGGATACATCTTTTTTTATTTCATTGTTCTTTTTCATTAGTTTTCATGCCAAGCATATGCAACGATTTTGAAAGAACTGATTCTATCATTCATGTTTGTTTTACAACCTGGACATCTTTTTACGTTTTTAAGATTGTTATGTGATGCATTGGGGGCATCTGGTGTTATTAAATATGAAATGTTCCCTCCTACATAGTCTTCATGCTCATAGAAGGTTACTATTGCTTTTGTACAGGATTTATTTGGAGTAAATTGTGAACTAAGGACAGTGCTTGTAAATTGAAATGATGAAATGATATCATTGAAATCTTTGAAAGCTAAAGGAGGACGTTGATTATAAGCGTTTTTCATTGAGGGTACTTCAATAGGATTAGTGTACATCAACATTTCTCCACCAAAGTCTGTATCTTGATATACCCTTAAGGTTAAAGAAACTAAATACCTAGGGTAAAGAAGTCTTGTTTCAATATCTTCATTAATGAAATTTTCAGATTGAATATATTCTTCAAATTCTTTGTTTGATTTGAAATAATGCACCAATCCATCTGGATAATTAAGTGTAGCTACCTCAGGATTGCTTTCTAAGGTACATATTAGATCTCCTATCTCCGCATTTTTAAATACCATGATGGAATCGATTATTTCATATTCTTCCGCATATTCTTTTCCATCATAAATAAACCTAAATAAATCTTTTTCAGATTTTACAACTTGTTGTGTTGAGTCATCATTCTCAACAAATTCATCATTAGAACATGATGTTGATGCAAACAATCCAATTGTTAGCATTGCGAAATAAAATAGTTTTCTCATAAGGAAAACATTTAATGGTTACACTTACAAATATAAGAAATCAAAAGCTTAAATCCAATATTAGATTTAGATTTTTGTGAGATTTTTTAGGCATGAAACCTGATCAGTCCCTCCAACGGACTTTTTACGACTTGTCCTAAGCGGATGCCTTCGGCTTCGGCAGCCTCGGCCAGCAGCGGTTGGTAATGGAAGGCGACGGAACCCGTGAAGTGGACCTCGTACCGGCGATAGTCGTAGTGCTTCACGTTGCGGCACAAGAAGGCACGGAAGCTGTCCGTCACCAGACGATGCACGCAAGGTTCCTGCAAGTGTCCGGCCAGGAAGGGCGACAGACTTGCCAGAAAACGGTTGGGGAACGGACGGCGATAGACGCGGTCGATAATCTCGGCGGACGTAAGGTCGTATTTCGACAGGAATTCGTCCTTCAGTGCCGCCGGCATCTGCCCTTTCAGCAGGTCGCCTACCAATAGTTTGCCCAGACAGGCACCACTGCCTTCATCGCCCAGGATGAAGCCCAAGGGCGATACATTGACCTCAATTTCACGACCGTTATAGAAGCACGAGTTCGAGCCCGTGCCCAGTATGCAGGCAATGCCCGCCTTGTGTCCGCACAAGGCACGTGCGGCGGCCAGCATGTCGGTGCAGACCTCTACGGCATCGGTGCCGAGGCTGCGAGTCAAGGCACGGTGCACGGCCTCTGCCTTATCGTTGATGCAGCCCGCACCGTAGAAGTGCACGCTGTCGGGGCGCAACCCGTCCAGCCGGGGCAACAGTTCGCCGGTGATTTCCTGTTCTATTTCCTCCTCTGTCTGAAAGTACGGGTTGATGCCCCGTGTAGTCAGTTGTTTCAGCGGTTTCCCGCCTTCGGCCACGCACCAGTCGGTCTTGGTGGAGCCGCTGTCGGCTAAAAGTATCATATTTTGAGTTTTTAAGTTTCTGAGTTTTTAGGTTGACACGTAAACAAGTTAACGAGTTGACAAGTTAACGAGACCACGAGGAAATGCCTTGTAGCCTGTAGCCTCGTCAACTCGTCTACTTGTTAACTCGTCAACTAACTTGTCTTTTCCCAAATTCCGGTTCTATCTGTTTTCTCACCAGCAGTGCCGCTACGATGCCCGGTACGGTGCAGAGGCAAACCCACACGAAGAAGGTGGAGTAGCCCATCGTTTCCTGCAGCCAGCCGGCGGGCATTCCCGGCAGCATCATGCCTAAGGCCATGAAGCCGGTGCCGATGGCATAGTGTGCCGTCTTGTGTTCGCCTTCGGCTATATATATAAGGTATAGCGTATAGGCGGTGAAGCCGAAGCCGTAACCCAGTTGCTCCACGGCTACGCAAAGTGCCGTGACCCATGCGCTGTCGGGCGTAGCAACAGCCAGCCAGACGTAAAGCAGGTCGGGCAGGTTGATGGCCAGTGCCATGGGCAGCAGCCAGCGACGAAAACCGTGGCGCGACACCAGCAGTCCGCTGACTATGCCGCCAACCAGCAGCGCCGCCACGCCTAGTGTGCCGTATATCATACCCACGGAGGCTGTGTCCAGCCCTAAGCCACCTGCCTCGCGACTGTCCAGCAGGAAGGGAGAAGCTATCTTGACCAGTTGCGACTCGCCCAAGCGATAGGTCAGCAGGAAGAAAAACATCAGACCGATGTGCTTCTTGCGAAAGAAACTGACGAACGTCTGCACAAAGTCCTTCAGCAGCTTGCCGGCCGAAAGTTCGGGACGGCGTACGTCGGTGTCGGGGCGGGGCAGGACGAAGCGGTGGTACAGGGTAATCGCAATGAACAGACCTGCCATGAAGTAGAACGTCAGGCTCCATGCCAGCGGAATGTTCCCGCCCGATGTTTCCAGCCATCCAGCCAGCATCACCAGGATACCTTGCCCGAAGATATTGGCCAGGCGGTAGAACGTGTTGCGGATGCCCACGAAGAACGACTGTTCGCCCGTGGTCAGTCCCAGCATGTAGAAGCCGTCGGCGGCAATGTCGTGCGTGGCCGAGCCGAAGGCCATCAGCCAGAAGCAGGCCAGTGTAGCCTGTACATAATGGTCGGTGGGGATGAAAAAGGCAATGCCCGCCATCGAGGCAGCTATCAATGCCTGCATGGTGGTTATCCACCAGCGTTTGGTCTTGATGAGGTCCACAAAGGGGCTCCACAGCGGCTTGATGGTCCAGGGCAGGTAGAGCCACGAGGTGTAGAGGGCAATCTCCGTGTTGCTAAGTCCCAGCCGCTTGTACAGGATGACGGCCAGGGTCATCACGGCTACGTATGGCAGCCCTTCGGCAAAGTAGAGGGTGGGGATCCATAGCCAGGGCTTGTGGGGCCTCACCCCCGACCCCTCTCCCAAGGAGAGGGGGGGAGTGGGTGTTTGTTTTTTGTTATTGCTCATAGTTGTTCTTTCTTTCTATATAAGTATTCTATCCTAATTCCCCTCTCCTTGGGAGAGGGGTTAGGGGTGAGGCTTCTTTTAATAAATATTCTCTATCTCCGCCCCCACATAGTAATGCTTCAGTATCTCGTCGTACTTGTAGCCTTGCTCTCCCATCACGGCGGCACCTATCTGGCAGAGGCCTACGCCGTGCCCCCATCCGGCTCCGGTCAGGATGAAGCGGGCGGGGATGCCTTCGGGCGACAGGTCTTCGCGATCGACGACAAACGCCGAACTGTAGAGGTGCGAGGGCGAAAGCGTGCGCCGTATCACCAGTTCCTTGCCGATGATGCGCGTCTGCTGCGTGCCCACAATCTTCAGTTGCCAGATGCGTCCGCTGGTGCCGCGGGCTATGGGGACGAGGTCGATGATCTGTCCGTAGTCCACCCCTGAGCGGCGTTGGATGAGGGCCGAAAGCTCCTCTTGTGTGTATTCCACCCGCCAGCGGTAGAAGTCGGTCGTTTCCTGGTCGTAGTGGTTGAGCACCTGCTTCAGGATGTGCTGGTCGGTGGTGTGGCAGAAAGCGTCGGGCGTGGAGCGAATCCAGCGTTCGGCTTCGGCCTCCACGGTGAGGTCGGGCAGGTCGGGGGCGGGCACCGTCGTATCGCCCTGAGGTACGCGCCAGTCGCGTTGTTTGCGCAGATAGGGCTGGGGCGTGTCTTCCCAACAGTACTGAAACTCCTCGAACGCGCCGCCGCAGCACTTGGAGTAGCGGGTGTCGCACAAGCGTCCTCCGCTGGTCAGCACCTGTCCGCGTGTGTCGGCCACAGCTTGCCGCGCCTTTTCGGTGATGGGTCGCGTCAGTCCCTGGTAGCGCTGGCAGTGGTCGTCGGCGCAGACGTGGTAGAGTGTGTGGGGCCTTATCCCCGAGAGGGGATAGATTTGAGATAAAACCCAACTCCTCGAAATCACCGCATGCGCCTTCAGCAGTTCTTCCGAGGCGTGGGCACTCATTTCGCTGGAGATGACGCTTACGAGGTAGTCTTCCAGGGGGAGGACGTTGACGGCGGTGAGGCGTTCGTCCTCAATGACGAATTTCAGCAGGCCGCCGAAGGTCTGGTTCTCGCGCCGTTGCCAGTGGAAGTCGATGCCGATGGTGACTTCCTGGAGCTCAAAAGTGCTGTCTGCCGACTCGGCGGGTTGCAATATCAGGGTGTCGAAGGTCTTGTTCTGCCAGCCGATTTGCCCGTCGGCGTAGCGGACGGTTTGCGGACCCTGCACGTAGCAGGAATAGACCACGCAGCCGCCGACGTAAGTCCCCGTCAGGCGGTAGTGCGTGGAGAGGTTGAAATGGATTTCGGTGCCGGACACGATGCCGACTTCGATTATGGGTTCGTGTGTAATGTGTGGCTCTATCATAAGGTTCCCTCCCAACAAACTTCGTTCAACATTTCTTCTATCTCGTGGCTGCCGATGCGGAGGAAATCTTTTTCGCGCGGCAGGATGAATACGCCGCCCAGATCGACCGACGCGGGACTGCACAGCAGGCGGGCATCGCCTTCGGCAAAGTAGCACGAGGGGCGGTGCTTGCGGCGGGGGAAGACGAAAAGCGTCCATCCGGCGGGCTCGTACAGTGCCAGCAGGTTCAGCATCGGTTCGTCTTCGCCGGGGGCGACGGGCAGGGCGTCGTATACGCGGCGGAACAGCTGTTCGGCATCCGTGGCCGAAGGCGAAGTGATGACCAGCGTGTGGCGTGGTGCGTCGTCGAGCCGTAGCAGCCGGGCTGTGCTGCAGGTGTCTATCTGCGTCTGTCCCAGTGTGCGCCACTGGCTTTCGATGGGCATGAAGCCGCGACTGCCTGCCTGGAAGTGGGCATGGTCGGGGGCGGAGGCACCGCAGCGGGGACCGTTGTAGAAGACGGTGTAGTCCGTCAGCAGTCGGGCCAGTTCCAGCATGTCGTCCACCCGCGTGGCTATGCGCTGGGGCGTGTGCTCGTCCTCTACGATGGTCAGGTGGCGGGGGAAGATGGGGAAGGGGTTCAGCAACAGCTGGTAGTGCCCGCGGAAGGGGATGCCTTGCTGCTCGGCCGGACGATTGGCGGGACAGAGGAAGCAGCGGCGTTCGCGCAGCGAGCGGTCGTCCACCCGTGCGGCCGACGAAACGATGCGCGCGGGGTTGAATTGCACCCGGTAGCGCACGCCCCGCACGTCCATCTCCTTCAGCTGCACGTGGGCGAGGGCCTCGTAGTTGCGGCGGGCGGTTTCCCAGGTGGCAAGTTGCTGCTCGGTCAGCAGGCGTATGTTTTCGTTCAGAGTGCTCATGAAGTGTATTTCTTAATTTATTGATTTATAGTTGTTTGATCAAATGCCCGAATACCCCGTGTGGGACACTTGCATTTCATTTGTGGGACACTTGCACGGCTCGCGAGCCACACAAGTGTGGCTCGTGTTCGACACAAGTGTTGCTCGGACGTCCTGCAAGCGCGGCATTTTTCAGTCTTTCCGCTGTCTGTTCAGTGCGATGCGAGCCTGTAGTTCCCAGGTGCGGATGCGGTCCTTGTAGAGGTTGTTGGCGTTTTGCTTCGCAATGTCGAGGGCGGCATCGGAATTGCCCTCCCAGCGGCGGCACAGATAGACCACGTCGTAAACGCGGCCTATGCGGTAACGGCGCGAGAAGGCGAGTCCCAGGGCATAGTCTTCGCCATAGCTGGTGTTGGGCACCTTTATCGCTCGCAGCACGGGCGTGTAAAAGGCGCGGGGCGCTCCCAGACCATTGATGCGCAGGGCGTTGTTGCGGCCATTGTCAGGCGTCCACTCGCGGTGGTCGATGATGCCGGGCGGGATGGGGTTCATCTGGAAGTCGGTCATCAGGTACGTGCCCACCACCATGGCGCACTGTTGCTCGTAGAAAGCGCGTACGAGGGTCGAGAGCGTGTGTTCGTCCTTATAAACGTCGTCGCTGTCCAGCTGAATGGCGAATTTACCGCACTGGGGATGGTGCACACCCATGTTCCAGCAGCCGCCGATGCCCAGGTCGTCGCGGTCGGGCACGAGGTGGATGAGGCGCGGATCGCCTGCAAATTCGTCGATGGCCTCGGTGGTGCCGTCGGTGGAGTGGTTGTCGATGACAATCAGGTTGAAGCGGAAGTCTGCCTGCTGCGACAGTACCGAGTGGATGGCGTCGCAGATGGTGCGTACACGGTTGCGCACGGGGATGATGACCGATGCTTCGTACTCGAAGTCGTCGGCGTCGAAGGCCACGGACTCGAACTCCGGCTTCAGGTAGGCGCCCACCTCCTTCAGGTGTTCGGTGCAGGCTGCCTCCATCTCAATCTGGCGGTCGCGGTTGCGCGGATCGACGTAGTCAAACTGTTTTTCACCGCTCAGGCGGGTGTCGGTCTCCACTTCCGTGTAAAGGTATTCGTTGATGTGTACCAGCTGATGATGTTGCGACAGCTTGAGGCGCAGGTCGTACAGGCCGGCGTAGCGATAGTCGGATGTCATGCGGTCGGCAGCTTCCTTCAGCGCGTCGGTGCGCAGCAGCAGGACGGAGCCGAAGTCGAAGTCATCGCGCAGCGACCCCGGCTGGTAGTCGATGATGGGAGCTGCCTGTCGTCGGCCTTCCTTCAGCTGATAATGGTCGGCATAGACCATGCCTGCACCGCTGTCTTCCAGAATGCGTATCATACGCTCCAGGGCGAACATACCTAAGCAGAGGGCGGTGTCCTTGGTGTAGAGCAGCGTATAGGGCGCCTGTGCGCTTCGGGCGATGGTTTGCATCACTTGGCTGCTGAAGGGTGTCTGTATTTCCAGAACGCCGTAACCGTTCCTCAGGTTTGCGGGTACTTTTGGCCCGATGAGGTTGATTTGTGCGACCTGTCCTGTGGCCTTCAGGCCGCTGACGGTCTGTTCTATGTCTTTGTTTCCTGTACTAAGGAGGTAGCAATCGATGTTCATAGTCTGTAATAAGTAAAATATGGTGGATAATGGATTATTCTTTATACGTTCTTTCGGGGCAGGCTCACCATCCACAGCCCCAGGCAGGTGAACAGCGCATTGAATATCAGCAGTTCGTAGCTGAACTGGTAGCCGCCGAACCACGTTTCGGAATTGCGCTGCAACACGTAGCACAGTGCGGGCGAGGCAAGAGCCACCAGCGGGATGTAGCGGTCGCGCACCCTGCGTCGGCAGAAGATGCCGAAGGCGAACAGACCGAGGATGGGTCCGTAAGTATAACTGGCCAATGTATAGACAGCGTTGATGACGCTGGTATTGTTCAGCAGGTTGATGGCCACGATGACGATGCCCATCAGCACCGCCATGCCTGCGTGTACCCTGCGGCGCAGGCGGGCGACTTCGGCTTCGGTCTTGCCCTTGATGCCCAGGATGTCTACCGTGAACGAAGTGGTGAGTGCCGTCAGTGCCGAGCCCGCCGCCGAATAGGCCGATGCGGTAAGTCCCACGATGAAGAGGATGCCCACCACGACGGGCAGGTAGCCGCCGGTGGCAATCAGCGGAAACAGTTCGTCGCTCTTCTCCACCCGGATGCCGCGACTTTCGGCAAAGAGGTAGAGCAGCACGCCCAGCATCAGGAACAGCAGGATGACGAAGAACTGCAGCACGGCGCTGGTCAGCAGGTTCTTCTGCGACTCGCGCGAGTTGCGGCAGCTCAGGTTGCGTTGCATCATGTCCTGGTCCAGCCCGTTCATGGCGATGGTGGTGAATACACCTGCCAGAAATTGCTTGAAGAAGTATTGGCGGTTGTTCGGGTCGTCGAAGAAGAAGATGCGCGACAGCTCGCTGGACATGACGGCTTCCGCAGCCCCATCCAGCGTGAGCCCGAGCCCTGAAGCCATGTAGCCGATGCAGAGCACGACGGACACAATCAGACAGAGCGTCTTCAGCGAGTCGGTCCAGATGAGCGACTTCACGCCTCCGCGCCAGGTGTAGAGCCACACCAATGCCACGGTCAGGGCGGCATTCAGCACGAAGGGCAGTCCGCAGGGACCAAAGACGAGCAACTGCAGGGTGATGCAGACTAGCATCAGACGCACGGCAGTTCCCAGCATCTTCGAGAGGAAGAAGAACCATGCCCCCGTGCGGTAGGATGCCCGTCCGAAGCGGCTTTCCAAGTATTCATAAACCGAAACGAGATTCAGACGATAGAACAGCGGCGTGAGTACGAAGGCAATGATGAACTGCCCCGCAATGAAACCCAGCACCATCTGAAGGTAGCCGAAGCCGCTGTCCTTCACCATGCCGGGCACGGAGACGTAGGTGACGCCCGATATGCTGGCGCCGATCATGGCAAACGCCACTACCGGCCACGACGAACGGCGGTTCCCAGTGAAAAAGCCCGCATTGTCGGCTTTGCGTCCCGCCAGGTAGGAGACGGTGAAAAGGATGACAAAATAGGCGGCGAGGGTAAGCAGAACGGATAGGGGAGACATGTGTGTAGTGTTTATTCGTTATACAATAGATAGGGTCGGCGTTGCTCCTTGAACCGTTCCACCTCGGGCATCCAGCGTGCTCTGATTTCCTCGGCACTGCGGCCTTCCTTGATCATCTGGCGCACGTAGGAGGTACCCATCAGCAGTTCGAAGAAGGAGGTGAAGAAGCGGTCGCCAATGTTCAGGTTGCGATAGGCATCGATGACGTAGGTCAGGTTGAGGCCTTCGCGGCGGAGTTCTTCGTCGCTCTTTCCGCTCAGGTCTGCGCCGTGGCACCGTTTGCCCAGCAGGGGCGGATTCTTGGCACCGGGCATGCTGCGCGGGGTGAAGCTGTAGGAATAGCCTTTCATATTGGGGTGCCCGTATATCTGGAAGGGTTTGTCCGTTCCGCGACCCAGACTGACCACCGTCCCCTCGAACGGGCAGAGCGAGGGGTAGAGGTAAATGGCTTTCATATTGGGCAGATTGGGCGAGGGCGGTACGGGCAGGTCGTAACGTGTCTGGTGGGTGTAGTTCAGGCAGGGCACTACGGTCAGACGGCAGGTTCGCCCGGCGGGCAGCCAGCCTTCACCGTTCACCATGCGGGCCAGTTCGCCCAGTGTCATGCCGTGTACCACGGGAATGGGCAGCCAGCCTACACCACTTTTGTACTTCATGTCGAGCACGGGGCCGTCGACGTAGTGGCCGTTCGGATTGGGACGGTCCAGCACGATGACGGATTTGCCATATTCGGCACAGGCGTCCATCAGGCGGCACAGGGTGATGTAATAGGTATAGAAGCGCAGCCCCACGTCCTGAATGTCGGCCAGTAGCACGTCGAACTTCTTCATCGAGGCTGCCGAGGGGCGCTTGTCCTTACCGTCGTAAAGGGAGAGGATAGGGACACCCGTGCGGCTGTCCACGCTGCTGCCTACCTTTTCGCCTGCGTCGGCATTGCCGCGGAAGCCGTGTTCGGGCGAGAAGACGGCCACTACGCGGATGCTGTCCGCCAGCAGGCAGTCCAACAGATGTCGGTTGCCGCGCAGGCTGGTATGGTTGCCGAAGAGGGCGACACGTTTTCCCCGCAGCAGGGGGTAGTATTCGGAGGTTTGTTCGTTGCCGAGTATAATCCGTTCGCCTTGTGCCCGGACGGGCAGGCAGACTGTGAGCAGGAGCAGACAGCAGAGGGCGGTCAGGTTTTTTATACTTGCGGTTTGTCGGTGAGGTATGTTTTTCTGTTTCATTTTTATCAGTAAGACCTGGTTGTGCCCACAAAGATAATGTTATTTTTCAAGTTTTGTCTTTTGCGGCCTGCATCAATCTTCGTATAATTTGTTTATCTTTCTATTAATAAAGATAGGATGCGGTTTGGTAATATCCTGCCAAAAGCAAGCTTTTGTCTTGCTTCTGTGCTCACCTTTCGCTATCTTTGCCTCGAATGATAAACAATAGGAGGAACGCCGTTATGAAATACCCTATCGGAATGCAGAGCTTTGACCAGATTGTCGAAGGCGGATTTGTTTATGTGGACAAGACTGAAATGATTTACAATCTGACGCACGAAGGCAAGATTTATTTTCTGAGCCGTCCGCGCCGTTTCGGCAAGAGTCTGCTGATATCGACATTAGAGAAGTATTTCGAGGGACGCAAGGACCTATTTCGCGGACTGGCCATCGAACGGCTGGAAACGGAATGGGAAGTGTATCCGGTGTTCCACGTGGACTTCAACGGGGGAAATTTCTTCAATCCCGGCGAACTGGAGGCCATATTGCAGAGTTACGTGTCCCGATGGGAAAAAAAGTACGGCGTGCAGCCCGAAAGCGATGTGAGCGTGGGCAACCGTTTTGCCCGTGTGCTCGAAGCAGCCCACGAACAGACGGGCCGCCGCTGCGTGGTGCTGATTGACGAGTACGATAAGCCGATACTGGATGTGCTCGATGCCGACACTACGCTGGAAGACCGTCACCGCAATGTGCTGAAAGGTTTCTACTCCGTATTCAAGGCGGCCGACAGTTACTTGCAGTTTGTGCTGCTGACAGGTGTTACCAAGTTTTCGCAGGTCAGTGTGTTCAGCGGTTTCAACCAACCCGATGACATCAGTATGGATGTCCGTTACGAAGCGTTGTGCGGCATCACGCAGGAAGAACTGGAGCGATACTTTGCCGAATCTATTGCTGCTATGGCGGCTGATTACGGTTGTGCGCCCGATGATATGAAGCAGCGGCTAAAACAACAGTACGATGGCTATCACTTCAGCAAAGGTCTGACGGACGTGTACAACCCCTTTAGTCTGCTCAACGCTTTCAGCAAAAAGAGTCTGGACAACTACTGGTTCCGTTCGGGCACCCCCACTTACCTCATCCGCCTGTTGGCCCACTTCAACGAGAACCTGAACGAACTGACGGGCAAATACTACCGCCCCGAAGAGTTCATCGACTACAAGGCCGATGTGGAGCGCCCCCTGCCGATGATATACCAGAGCGGCTACCTGACCATCAAAGGCTATGACATGCGACTGAACCGCTTCTTGCTCGACTTCCCCAACAACGAGGTGAAAGACGGTTTCCTGACCATGTTGGCCACCTCGTACCTGAAGCCCAAACAGCGTGTCGAGGGTTGGACCGGCGATGTGGTACTGGCCATGGAAGACGGCGATACCGAACGCCTCCGCACTCTGTTCACATCTTTTCTGGCCAGCATTCCCTACACCATGCGCCGGAAAGACGACGAGGCCGAGCGCGAACGCTACTTCCAGTACACCTTCTACCTGCTGATGCGCCTGATCAGCGTTTACACCGTCTATGTGGAGAAGGTGCAGAGCCAGGGTCGTGTGGACTGCGTGGTGCAGACGCCGATGTTCATTTATGTATTCGAGTTCAAGCTGGACGGCACCGCCGCCGAGGCTATGCGCCAGATCGACTCGAAAGGCTATGCCTTGGAGTATTCGGCCGATCCGCGCCGGGTATTTAAGATTGGCGCCGCCTTCTCGTCCGAGACGGGCACCATCAGCGACTGGGAAGTGCGCTGACCTCCGCCACCTGTTCAGACACCCTTTTTCTGCCCCGCCGAGCGACGCTTGTACGGTTCGTGTGGAACACTTGCATTCCATTTGTGGGACACTTGCACGGCTCGCGAGCCACACTTGTGTTGTTCGCGAGCGACACTTGCGCCGCTCAAACGCTCCTCACGCATCCCCCTGAAAAGCTAACTTCATGTAGGTAGACGGCAGCTTCAGAAAGCCTATTTCTGGGTATTTCACAGCTTCGGTCAAAGCCTTTACTTTGCAACGGACAATCAAAAACTGTTAGTTGCAATGAAAAGAATCGGAATTTTTTATGGTTCCAGTACCGGAACCTGTGAAGAGCTGGCCGGCATGATTGCCGACCGGCTGGGTGTGGACAAGGGCGATGTGCATAGTGCCGACCGGCTTTCGGCCGATCTCGTGGCCCGATACGACGTACTGCTGCTGGGCACTTCGACCTGGGGCGACGGCGAACTGCAAGACGACTGGTACGACGGTATCCGGGTGCTGAATTCGTCCGACCTGACGGGCAAGGATGTGGCCCTGTTCGGCTGTGGCGATTCGGAATCGTATGCCGACACGTTCTGCGACGCGATGGGCCTCTTGTACGAAGGTCTGAAAGGTAGCGGATGCCACTTCATCGGGGGCGGTGTCAGTGCCGACGGTTACATGTTCTCCTCGTCCGTTGCAGTGGTCGACGGTAACTTTGTAGGCCTGGCCCTCGACGAGGTGAACGAGAGCGACCGTACCCCGCAGCGCATCGACGACTGGATTGCCACCTTGAGGCCTCTTCTGGATTAATTGTTCTCTTTACCCTGTAATACTTATATGACTCTCTCTCCCGACATGCACCCCGGTGATCTGAAGGTTTTCCTCAACCACGTTTACGAGTTCAAGAAAGGGGCGTGCGCCAGATGGTGCTCTATACCGTCAACCGGCGGTACGAGGCCTTTGCCGTGGCACGCTTGCAAAGTCAGCACATTGCCTATCTGGTACGCCCGGTTGACGAATCGAAGATTAATCTGTTCTTCGGCAAACCCGAATGCATCCATGCCATTGCCTGCATGGTCGATAAACCGCTGAACCGGCTGACGCCCGAGGAAGACTTCATCCTGGGTGCCATGTTGGGATACGACCTTTGTGCGCAGTGCAAGCGCTACTGCGCCCGCAAATCCCGCCTCTGAGCCTCCTGGATGCACTATAACGCATGTTACATCTGTTGCAACAAATGTTTCATGCAACATTTTTGTCAGCATCCGAAACATCTGTTTCATACCCGGAAGTATGCAATGCCTACATTTGCCCAACGTTTGAAAACAAGAAATACTTTCGTTTAACAACTAAATTCAGATGCCATGAAAAAAGGTATGAAACAAATTTTCCGACAGGCCGGTACAGCCGCAGTGCTTCTGGCTCTGACATGTGGAAGCGCGCTGGCGCAGGAACAGAATGCTTCCTCCAAGAACGATGATTCTTCGAACAGTAAAGAAGAAGGTAACCGTAACGTCATGCTGAATGCCGCCAGTGCCAACGGCCCGCGCGAAATCCAGATTGGACTCCCCTCGGCCGACGTCAACGTACTGGAAAACGGTATCCCCGTCACTTATGCCACCAACCCGCACTCCGTCAACTCTCTGTGGCGCGCCGACGCCAGCCTGAGCCACGTGGGACTGCTGAAAATCTCGGAAACGGCCATCACGACCGGCAACATCGGTTACGCCGTCAACTCTTTCACCCAACTCGGACAAAAAGGATTCAACGGAACACTTAACTATAAGAGCAACCACTTCGGTATGCAGGAGTTTTCGCTCAACCTGAACGGCGACATCGCCAAAGACTGGTACTACAGCGGAAGCATCTATCAGGACTTCGACCCGGGAACGTTCAAAATCAAATCGACTCCTTTCCAGGACCGCACACAGATCTATAAGTTCGCCCTCACCAAGAAGTACAACGAAGGCCGCGGCGAACTGACTGCCATCTATCACTACAGCAACAGCCATCCCGTCTACATGTACGCCACTCAGTCGGCTCCCTTCGTCTACGTGGGCGACGGTAGTGTGAAGGAGTTCGGCCAGTTTGCCCTCGGAACTACCTCTTACCTGCCGATGGACAACGAAATGGTATACCGCGACATGCGTACCGGAGAAGTCTGCAAGACCAACCTCTACGACGCCGTGCAGAACAAAGGCAGCGAATTTACCCTGATGAACAACTACACTTGGGACAACGGCCTGAACTGGAAGACCATCATGAAGTACGACCACTCCACCGGTTCGTGCGTCTATCAGACCCCGATGTCGCTCGACCAGAACGAAGCAGGCATCAACTACCTGTACGAAGCAGCCGACGGCAGCATGAAACCCTATACAGGCGACTACGTACAAAGCCGTATGTCGTGTCTGAACCGCGGCTTCATCGACTCCTTCATGTTCACCACCGAGCTGTCGCGCAAAGCTGGTAACAGTACCTGGCGCTTGGGACTGAACGAGTGGTACTACGACATCGACTACGCATCGGCCACTACCATGTACGACCAGTCTGTACCTACCGACGGTAGCTACCCCGTACGCCTCTACAATGCCGACTATGCTACCTACACCGACCGCACCTATGCCGGAAACGGTTACTACTACGACTTCAACAAGAATGCATCCGAATATTACAAGGGACACGAAAACAAGATAGCCCTTTACTTCACCCACGACTGGGACGTAACCGACCAGCTGAACCTGTACTACGGTGCCCGTCTGGAATATCAGGCCCTGCGTGGCGACAATGCAGCCGTGAAGAATGCCGAGGGTAACTACGTAGGCCGTTTCGCCGACTATTACCTGGGCGCTACTGCTGCCGACGGCACCAAGATTGCCCCCACGCCCATGAGCTACGACTGGCTGAACTACGCCCTGACTGCCGCCGCTACTTATAAGCTGACCGGACAGTTCGGACTGACAGGTGACTTCACTTACATCACCCAGCACCCGAAGATCGAGAACTTTGCTCCCGCCACACTGCCCAATACCGACAAGATTTCCGTTCCCCTGGGACGTGCCGGTATCTACTACAACAACGAGTGGTTGAGCTTGACTTCACTGTTCTCTTACATCTCGAAGACCAACAACAACTCTACGCTGAACCTGCAACACAAGACAGCCGCCGGTCAGACCGAAATCATGGCCGCTCCGCTGACTTACGACATCAAAACGCTGGGTTGGACTACCGACGTGGTAACCCATCCGTTCAAGGGATTTGATTTCCACTTCCTCTTCACCTACCAGAAGCCGACCTATAAGAAGTACGAGACTTCCGTCACCTTCTCCGACGGCTATGTAGGTCAGATCAACGCTACCGGCAACATCGTAGCCGAGATTCCGCAGGTCATCGTCGAAATAGACCCCAGCTACATGATCACCAAAGACCTGAAGATCTGGACCAGCTTCCGTTACTTCAGCAAGACATACGCCAACATCAACGACGCCTACTACTTCAACGGCCGCTGGGAAACCTTTGGCGGACTGAACTGGCAGGTGAACAAGAAACTGGCCTTAGGTTGCACCGTAGTCAACTTCCTGAACCAGACAGGTGCTAAAGGCAGCATTGCCGGTGCCGAACTTATCGAAAAGGAAGATGCCGGACAGTATGCCGGACACGTGATGGCAGGTAGCTACATCCGTCCGTTCACCGTAGAATTCAGCGCCAGCCTGAAGTTCTGAAACCCTAAAAGGAATCGGGAAGCCGGAAAGTGAAGGAGACACACAGACCGTCTTTTAAATGAATCATTCCTCCTGCGACGGGAGACGAAGCAATAGGTTAGGCTTCCTGATTCCTGATGTTCCCTTCGGGGAACAACCGATAGAAACACCTCTACAATTCTTTCATCTGGTGGCTCCTTCACTTTAATTTATAAAAGGCAGATAGATTGTTTTCGGATAACATTTTAATTCGTATCTTTAAACATATAAAACAGATATTGCAACCATGAAACTTAATTTCAATCATCTGACAATGGCTTTGGCAACGGTTGCCGCACTCAGCGCCTGCCAGCCGCAGAACAACGGTATCCGCCTCGAACATCAGGGCGATACACTCACCATCGTTCACATCAGCAATCCCAAGAAATATCTCATCCTCCCCATTCAGGAATCGTGTGCCGAGGGTAAGGTGAAACTCGATACCGGCAGTCCGGCCGACATGGCGATGGACGTGCGTCTGGCTGTAGACAGCGTGGAGTATTACGTGCCTTTCGCCCTGCCGCAGGGAGCCAAAGAAGCCACTGTAACCATTGGTTGCGTGGCCGCTAACGCCATCTGCTGGGATAGCATCCGCCTGGCCGACACTTTCGATACTACCAATACCGATTATTACCGTCCCGTTTATCACCACACGCCGCTTTATGGCTGGATGAACGACGCCAATGGTTTGGTCTACAAAGATGGCGAATATCACCTGTACTTCCAGTACAACCCCTACGGATCGAAGTGGGGCAACATGCACTGGGGACACTCCGTCAGCCGCGACCTCATCCATTGGGAACACCTCGACCCGGCCATCGCACGCGACACGCTGGGACACATCTTCTCGGGTAGCTCCGTTGTCGACAAGAACAACAGCGCCGGCTACGGCAAGGACGCCATGATTGCTTTCTACACCTCGGCCAGCGACGAGCACGGACAGATACAGTGCATGGCCTACAGCAACGACAACGGCCGCACCTACACCAAGTACGAAAAGAACCCCATCCTGACTCCGTTCGACGGACTGAAGGACTTCCGCGACCCGAAAGTCTTCTGGTACGAACCCGCACAGAAGTGGTACATGATTGTTTCTGCCGACAAGAACATGCGTTTCTACTCGTCCACCGACATGAAGAACTGGGAATACCTCAGCCAGTTTGGCGAAGGTTACGGTGTACAACCCAACCAGTTTGAATGTCCCGACTTTGTACAGCTGCCTGTCGATGGCAACAAGGACAACATGAAGTGGGTGATGATTGTCAACATCAACCCCGGTTGCCCCTTCGGCGGTAGTGCTACGGAATATTTCGTAGGCGAGTTTGACGGCAAGGAATTCAAGTGCGACAACGATAAGAGCGTCACCAAGTGGCTCGATTTCGGTAAGGATCACTACGCCACTGTCTGCTTCTCGAACACTGGCGACCGCACCATCGCAGTTCCCTGGATGAGCAACTGGCAGTATGCCAACGTAACCCCCATCCGTCAGTACCGCGGTGCCAACGCCCTGCCTCGCGAGCTTTCACTCTACACCAAGGACGGTGAAATCTACATGGCCGCCAATGCCGTGAAGGAGACCGAAGGCCTGCGCAAAGGCACTACACCTGTCAACGACTTCACCCTGGCCGACGAACATCTGGTCAGCCCGCTGGCTACCGGTGCCGAAGGCGCTTGCGAACTGGAAATGGACATCACCCCGGGCAAAGCACAAACCACAGGCTTCCAACTGCTAAACGATAAAGGCGAAAAGGTAGACATCTACCTCGACATGAAGGCCGGCCGCCTCGTCATGGATCGTACTCAGAGCGGACTGACCGCTTTCGGCGAGAAAGCAGAACCTCACGCCAAAGAGACCGACGATCACCGCAAGACCGAATCAGTGAACTACATCAACGATTTCGCTCTGGGCACCTGGGCACCGCTCTCGTTGTGCGAAGGCAAGACATATCACCTCGATGTGTTCGTAGACAAGTGCTCTGTTGAAATCTTCGTAGACGGTGGCCGCATTGCCATGACCAACCTTGTGTTCCCCACCCAGCCCTACAATGCCCTGCGTTTCTATACTCAGGGAGGTGAGGCCGAAGTGAAGAACCTGAAGATACATCAATTAGGATTGTAACACTAAAAGCCCTTATATCCCATGAAACACCTCATCGCAACGGCGGCACTTGCACTGCTCGCCACCACTACACTGAATGCCAGTGACATGAAACAAATACGCATTTCCACTGACCGCACCGACCTGGTGCTGCAGGTGGGCGACAACGGCCGCCTCTACCAGAGCTATTTTGGTGAACGGCTGCTGAATGAGTCCGACCTGAAAGAACTGGGTTGGAGCGTGCACCCCGCCTCGGACGGCAGTGTCAGCCGCCGCGGGTGGGAGGTGTACAGCGGTTCGGGCAACGAAGACTTCTTCGAACCTGCCCTGGCCGTCACCCACAACGACGGAAATCCTTCCACATGGCTCTACTACGTTTCTTCCTCCTCGTACCCCGTGGAGGGAGGCGTGCAGACCGACATCCAGCTGCGCGACGACAAGTATCCCGTCGACGTGACGCTGCACTACGTGGCTTATCCGAAGGAGAACGTCATCAAGACCTGGAGCGAAATCCGCCATCAGGAGAAGAAGCCCGTTACCTTGTCGGCCTATGCCTCGACCATGCTTTACTTCAGCCGTCCGGCTTACTACCTGACGGAGTTCAGCAGCGACTGGGCCAAGGAAGCGCAGATGAGCACGCAGCCCCTGCTTTTCGGCAAGAAGGTGATCGACACCAAGCTGGGCAGCCGTGCCGCGATGCACACGCATCCTTTCTTCATTGTGGGACTGGACCAGCCCGCCCAGGAACGGCAGGGCGAAGTGCTGATGGGCACACTGGCGTGGACAGGCAACTTCCGTTTTACTTTCGAGGTGGACAATGTGGGTAACCTGCGCATCATTCCCGGCATCAATCCGTATGCGTCGGCCTACAAACTGGAACGCGATGAGGTCTTCACTACCCCCGAATTCATCTTTACACTGAGCACTGAAGGTACCGGCCAAGGCAGCCGCGACCTGCAGGCCTGGGCACGTAACTACCAGCTGAAGGACGGCAAAGGCACACGCCTGACGCTGCTCAACAACTGGGAGAATACCGCCTTCGACTTCGATCAGGACATCCTGGCCGAACTGATGAAGGAAGCCAAAGACCTGGGTGTAGACATGTTCCTGCTGGACGACGGATGGTTTGGCAACAAGTATCCGCGTAAGGACGACCGTGCCGGACTGGGCGACTGGGAAGTGACGCACGACAAGCTGCCCGGCGGCATCCGTGCCCTGACCGACGCAGCCAAAGAGGCTGGCGTGAAGTTCGGACTGTGGATAGAACCGGAAATGGTGAATCCCAAAAGCGAACTCTTCGAACAGCATCCCGACTGGGCCATCCACTATCCCAACCGCGAGACGTACTACTACCGCAACCAGCTGGTGCTCGACCTGAGCAACCCGGCCGTGCAGGACTACGTCTACGGCATCGTGGACAAGCTGCTGAAGGAGAACCCCGACATTGCTTACTTCAAGTGGGATTGCAACAGCCCCATCACCAACATCTACTCACCCTACCTCAAGGCCGAACAGGGACAACTGTACATCGACCATGTACGCGGCGTCTATAACGTGATGAAACGGGTGAAGGACAACTATCCCGACGTGCCCATGATGCTCTGCTCGGGCGGCGGTGCACGTTGCGACTACGAGGCGCTAAAGTATTTCACCGAGTTCTGGTGCAGCGACAATACCGATCCTGTGGAGCGCATTTACATTCAATGGGGTTTCTCGCAGTTCTTCCCGGCCAAGGCCATGTGTGCTCATGTGACGAGCTGGAACAAGGCAGCTTCGGTGAAGTTCCGTACCGATGTGGCTTCGATGTGCAAGCTGGGTTTCGACCTGGGACTGAAGGAGCTGAGTGCTGACGAACTGCTCTACTGCCAGACGGCCGTGGCCAACTGGAAACGTCTGCAACCCGTCATTCTGGACGGCAGTCAGTATCGTCTGGTGTCACCTTACGAAAGCAACCACATGGCAGTAAACTACGTGAGCACGGACAGCCGCAAGGCCGTACTCTTTGCCTACGATGTCTATCCGCGCTATCAGGAGAAACTGCTGCCCGTCCGCTTGCAGGGACTTGACCCGACGAAGCGTTACAAGGTAGAGGAAATCAACCTGATGCCCGGTACACAGTCCACACTGCCTGCCAACGGCAAAGTGCTCTCGGGCGACTATCTGATGAAGGTGGGACTCGACGCTTTCGGCTTCCAGCCGATGCAGAGTCGGGTGGTGGAACTGACGGAGGTAGAATGAATATCACTTCTCTAACTTCTTTAAATTCTTAAAAACAATGACCGCAAAACAACAAATGAAATACGGAAGGCTGATACCCGTCATGCTTTGCTTTTTCGCCATGGGCTTTGTTGACCTGGTGGGTATCGCTTCCAATTACGTAAAGGCCGACTTGGGGCTGACGGACTCGCAGGCCAATATTTTTCCGTCGCTTGTCTTCTTCTGGTTCCTCATCTTCTCCGTGCCGACGGGGATGCTGATGAACCGCATCGGGCGGAAGCGTACCGTGCTGCTCAGCTTGCTTGTGACTGCCGTGTCGCTGCTGCTGCCGCTCTTTGGCGATGGTTATGGGCTGATGCTTTGCTCGTTCTCGCTGCTGGGCATCGGTAACGCACTGATGCAGACTTCGCTCAACCCGCTGCTGAGCAACATCATCACGGGCGACCGTCTGGCCAGCTCGCTCACCTTCGGACAGTTTGTCAAGGCCATCGCTTCGTTTCTGGCCCCCTACATCGCCATGTGGGGCGCTACGCAGGCCATGCCTACTTTCGGACTGGGCTGGCGTGTGCTGTTCCCCGTCTACATGGTAGTGGCCGTCATTGCCATCCTGTGGTTGTCGTCTACACCCATCGAGGAAGAGAAACCCGACCAGGCATCGGGCTTTGCCGACTGCCTGCGCCTGCTGGGCCGTCCGTTCATCCTGCTGTGCTTCCTGGGCATCGTCTGCCACGTGGGCATCGACGTGGGCACCAACACCACGGCTCCCAAACTGCTGATGGAACGTGTGGGTCTGACGCTCGAAGAGGCGGGATTTGCCACGAGCCTTTACTTCATCTTCCGTACGGCGGGCTGCCTGCTTGGCACGTTCATCCTGCAACATCTGTCGGCACGCCGCTTCCTGGGCATCAGTGTGGCTTGCATGCTGGTGGCAATGGCAGGACTGCTGGTGTCCGACGCGCACTACGTCATCTACGTTTGCATTGCGCTGATCGGTTTCGGCAACTCGAATGTATTCCCCATCATCTTTGCGCAGGCGCTGACGACGGTACCCGAGAAGAAGAACGAGGTTTCGGGTCTGATGATTATGGGCCTCTTCGGCGGCACGGTGTTCCCGCTGCTGATGGGTGTGGCCAGCGATGCAGTAGGTCAGAGTGGTGCCGTGGCCGTGATGACGGTCGGCGTACTCTATCTGATTGCCTATACGCTGAAGATGAAGAAAGCCTGATTTTAGTAAACAAGTAAACGAGTCAACAAGTAATCAAGAAACAAGTAAACGAGTTAACAAGTCAACAAGTAAACGAGACCACAAGTCTTTGTAGCCTGTAGCCTTGTCAACTCGTCTACTAACTGATTCCCTTGTCAACTCGTCCACCATTTAAAACCAACAACCATGAATAGTCAACCAATCGTAGTCGGAATGGGCGAAGCACTGTGGGACGTGCTGCCCGAAGGAAAAAAACTGGGTGGAGCACCCGCCAACTTTGCCTATCACGTGTCGCAGTTCGGGCTGGAGAGCCGCGTGGTGAGTGCCGTAGGTCAGGACAAACTGGGTGCAGAGATTCTGGAGAACTTCCGCCAGAAACAGCTGTACGGACTCATCGAAACCGTGCCTTACCCCACGGGTACCGTCCAGGTAGAGCTGGATGCCGAGGGCGTGCCCTGCTATGACATCAAGGAAGGCGTGGCCTGGGACAACATCCCCTACACGCAGGCCCTCGAAGGACTGGCCAGTCAGACGCGTGCCGTCTGCTTCGGTTCGCTGGCACAACGCAGCATCGTGTCGCGCCAGACCATCCACCGTTTTCTCGACGCCATGCCCGACGATGCCGATACGCTGCGCATCTTCGACATCAACCTGCGTCAGGGTTTCTATACGAAAGAGATTCTGTGCGATTCGTTCCGCCGCTGCAACATTCTGAAGATTAATGATGAGGAACTGGTCACCGTGAGCCGCATGTTCGGCTATCCCGGCATCGACTTGCAGGACAAGTGCTGGATTCTGCTGGCCAAGTACAACCTGAAGATGCTTATCCTGACCTGTGGTGTCAATGGCAGCTACGTCTTCACGCCCGGTCATGTTTCGTTTGTCGAGACGCCGAAGGTGCAGGTAGCCGACACGGTGGGTGCCGGCGATTCGTTCACCGCCGCCTTCGTGGCCGCCACGCTGAAGGGACTTCCCGTAGCCGAAGCCCATCGCCTGGCCGTCGACACCTCGGCCTATGTCTGCACACAGCAGGGTGCTATGCCCGTGCTGCCCGAGTCGCTGACCAGCCGTCTGGCCTGACCTCCGACATCACTTATTCCCCATTTGTGGGACACTTGCACGGCTCGCGAGCAACACAAGTACGGCTCGCGAGCCGTGCTTGTGTTTCATAAATGGAATGCAAGTGTCCCACATTCCTGCCAATTTCCAAGCCTTTCCCCCAATCTTTTCCCGCCCCGTGTCGCTCTTCTGCATTATATTCGTTATATTTGCCTTCTCTAATCCCCAAAAGAAAGGCCATGAAACACAATACCTTCTACCTTTTTACCTTGTGCGCACTGTGTCTGCTGCTGACGGCATGCGGGCGCGAACGGGCCCGCTTCCTGATAGCCGTGTCGCAATGCAGCGACGACGAGTGGCGCACGCAGATGAACAAGGAAATCCGTCGCGAAGCACTTTTCTATCCCGGTGTGGAAGTGGACATCCGCTCGGCCGGCGATGACAATGCCCGGCAGACAGCCGACATCGAACATTTCATCGACCAGAAAGCTGACCTGATTGTGGTGGCGCCCAACGAAGCCGAAGCGCTGACACCCGCCATCGAAAAGGCGCACGACAAAGGCATTCCCGTGCTGCTGGTCGACCGTCGTATCAACTCCGACCGCTATACCGCTTACATCGGTGCCGACAATTACGAGATGGGACGCCAGATAGGTGCCTACATCGTCAGTCGCCTGAAAGGGGAAGGTAACGTTGTGGAACTGACCGGACTACAGGGTTCGACCCCAGCGCGCGACCGCCATCGCGGACTGATGGACGCCCTGGCCGACGCTCCGGGCATACACGTCGTGGCTGCAGCCGATGCCGGATGGTTCAGGCAATCGGCCGAACAGGCCTTCGACTCCATCCTCGACCGCCAGCCGCGCATCGACCTCGTCTTTGCCCACAACGACCGTATGGCCTCCGGTGCGCACGATGCTGCTGTCAGACGGGGACGTGCCGAAGAGATGCTGTTTGTCGGTGTAGATGCCCTTTCGGGCAAGGGACTGGGTGTGGAGATGGTGTCCGACGGCACCCTCGATGCCACCTTCATCTATCCCACCGGCGGCGACCGCGTTGTACAGGTGGCCATGGATATTCTCGAAGGGCGCAGCTATCCGCGCGAGACGCTCCTCTCTACCGCATTGGTCAACCGTCAGAACGCCCGCATCATGCAGATGCAGACGACCCACATAGGCACCCTCGACGAAAAAATCGAGAAGCTCAACAGCCAGCTCGACGCCTTCCTGCTGCGCTACTCGGCCCAACGCATGTTTCTATATGCCTGCATCGTTATTTTGGTGCTGGTAGGAGCGTTGCTCGTCTTCGTGGTGCGTGCCTTCTGGACCAAGAATCGCCTGAATACCGAACTTTCGCAACAGAAGCAGCAGGTGGAGGAACAGCGCGACCAGCTCATTCACCTGTCGCGCCAGCTGGAGGACGCCACGCATGCCAAACTGGCCTTCTTCACCAACGTTTCGCATGACTTCCGCACCCCGCTCACTCTGATTGCCGACCCCGTGGAGCAGCTGATGCACAGCCACACCCTGACCGAGCACGAACGCTTCCTGCTGAACATCATTCACAAGAACGTCACCGTGCTGTTGCGTCTGGTCAATCAAGTGCTCGACTTCCGGAAGTTCGAGGATGGCAAACTGCAGTTGCGTCTGAGTCGCTTCGACCTGCGTACGGCGCTGATGGAGTGGACCGACGCTTTCCGCACCCTGTCGTTCCGCAAGCACATACACTTCCGCATCGAGGCCGACCCTGCTGCCGACTACACCGTGACCGCCGATGCCGAGAAGCTGGAACGCATCGTCTACAACCTCCTCTCGAACGCCTTCAAGTTCATGCCCGAGAACGGCAGCATCAGTGTCGGCCTGGCTTTGTTCAGCCGCGAAGGCGAACCTGCGCTACGCCTGCAAGTCACCGATACCGGCGTAGGCATGCCCGCCGAGCACGTGCAGCACATCTTCGACAGTTTCTATCAGATCGACGTCCATCATGCCGGTTCGGGCATCGGTCTGGCCCTGGTGAAAGCCTTTGTCGAGATGCACCGCGGCACCATCCGTGTAGACACTACCGAAGGGCAGGGCACTTGCTTCACCATCGAGATGCCCGCCTGCCAGACGGGCGACCTTGATCCCGACACCACACGCAGCGCCGTGCTGGCCAATCTGAAAGAAGGTGCCGTGCTGGCTGCCGACCAGGAGACGCTGCAAGCTGCCGAGTCCGACACCCCTGCCGAGGATAAGGAAACCGTGCTCGTGGTAGACGACAATCAGGACATCCGCGACTACGTGCGCTCCATCCTGCAGGACAACTACCGTGTAGTCGAAGCCGCCAACGGTCAGGAGGGCATTCAGCAGGCCATGAAGTATGTGCCCGACGTCATCATCTGCGACGTGATGATGCCCGTGATGGATGGCATGGAGTGTTGCCGCCGCCTGAAGTCCGAACTGCAGACGTCGCACATCCCCGTGATGATGCTTACCGCCTATGCCGTGGACGAGCAGAAGATAAAAGGCTACGAATGCGGTGCCGACTCGTACATTGCCAAGCCCTTCAGTGCCCGCCTGCTGACCGTGCGCCTGCGCAACCTTATCGAAAACCGCCACCGCCTGCAGAACTTCTTTGCTGATGGCAGCAACACTGCCTTGCAGCAGCCTAAACCCACGGTCACCGATGTAGACAAGGGCTTTATGGAGAAGCTGCGCCGTCTGATCGACGAGCGTCTGTCCGACCCCAATCTCAGCGTAGAGGAGCTGGGCGAACAGATAGGTCTGAGCCGCGTGCAGCTGTACCGCAAGACGAAGGCCCTGTGCGGCTACTCGCCCAACGAGCTGCTGCGCATTGCCCGCCTGAAGCGTGCCGCCTCGCTGCTGGCCTCGACCGAAAAGACCGTGGCCGAGATTACCTACGAAGTAGGCTTCAGTTCGCCCTCGTACTTCACCAAGTGCTATAAGGAGTATTTCGGCGAGATACCGACCGAATTCCTGCGTCGGAAGAATGGTGGGGAGTGAAAATAAAAATGACCCGGATGGTACGCTTGTCGCGGCATCCGGGTCATTTGTTTTATCGCGGTAGGCAGAACACTCTTAGAGGGCGTTCTCCTTGATGAGCCATTCGGCTATCTGAACGGCGTTCAGGGCGGCTCCCTTCTTGATCTGGTCGCCTACAATCCAGAACGTCAGTCCGCAGTCGTTGGTCAGGTCCTTGCGGATGCGGCCTACGTATACGGGGTCTTTGCCTGCCAGGAAGAGGGGCATGGGGTATTCCTTCTCGGCGGGGTTGTCCATCAGCACCAGTCCTTCGCCCTTGCTGAAGGCTTCGCGGGCTTCTTCGACGGAGATGGGGCGTTCGGTCTCTACCCAGATGCTCTCGGAGTGAGAACGGAGGGCGGGTACGCGTACGCAGGTGGCGCTGACCTTGACGTCGGAGTGCATGATTTTGCGTGTCTCGTTGTACATCTTCATCTCTTCCTTCGTATAGCCGTTTTCAGTGAACACGTCGATCTGCGGGATGAGGTTGAAGGCAAGCTGGTAGGCGAACTTCTCGACGGTGACGGGCTCTCCGGTCAGTACCTGACGGTATTGTGTGTACAGTTCGTCCATGGCGGCTGCTCCGGCGCCGCTGGCTGCCTGGTAGGTAGACACGTGTACGGTCTTTATGTGTGATAGCTGTTCGATGGCTTTCAGTGCAACGACCATCTGGATAGTGGTGCAGTTGGGGTTGGCGATGATGCCGCGCGGACGGTCTTTGGCGTCGGCGGGGTTTACTTCGGGCACTACGAGGGGCACGTCGGCATCCATACGGAAGGCGCTTGAGTTGTCTATCATCACGGCTCCGTACTTGGTGATGGTTTCGGCGAATTCTTTGGAGGTGCCTGCGCCTGCGGAAGTGAACGCGATGTCCACACCTTTAAAGTCATCGTTGTGTTGCAAGAGTTTGACCTCGATCTGTTTACCGCGGAAGGTGTATTTCGTACCTGCACTGCGTTTCGATCCGAACAGCACTAACTCGTCCAGCGGGAAATTTCTTTCATCGAGCACCCGCAGGAATTCTTGTCCTACGGCTCCGCTTGCTCCAACAATAGCTACTTTCATTTTTCTTTTCTTTTTAATTAATGGGTTAAAAATTGAGCTTTTCGGCCGCAAATTTACTACAAAATGCAGTACGGCATCACACTAAATGAAAACTTTTTTGTTATTTTGCACATGAAAACCTAATATGTGATGCGTATGGATTGGCTCAACTTCAGTTTGGAACTACCTATAACCGACCCCACGTGGATATTTCTGCTGGTGCTGCTTATCATCCTGTTTGCCCCCATGCTGCTCAGCAAGCTGCGCATTCCGCACATCATCGGCATGATTCTGGCGGGGCTGGTCATCGGCGAGCACGGGTTCAACATCCTGGCGCGCGACAGCAGTTTCGAACTTTTCGGCAAGGTGGGCCTGTACTACATCATGTTTCTGGCCGGACTGGAAATGAACATGAGCGACTTCAAGCAGAACCGTAACAAGGCGCTCGTGCTGGGTCTGCTGGCTTTTGTGGTGCCTATCGTCATCGGTTTTGTGGCCAATGTCGCGCTGCTGAAGTATGGTGTGCTGACCTCGGTTCTGCTGGCCAGTATGTATGCGTCGCATACGCTGGTGGCCTATCCCATTGTGATTCGTTACGGCGTGTCGCGCCATCGCAGTGTCAGCATCGCTGTGGGCGGAACGGCTGTCACCGACACCCTGACGCTGCTTGTGCTGGCCGTTGTGGGCGGCATGTTCAAGGGCGAGTCGGGCGGACTGTTCTGGCTGTGGCTGGTGGTGAAGGTCATCATTCTGGGTGCGTTTATCATGTGGTCGTTCCCCCGACTGGGACGCTGGTTCTTCCGCCGCTACGACGACAACGTGATGCAGTTCATCTTCGTCCTTGCCCTGGTGTTCCTGGGTGCGGGACTGATGGAGTTCGTGGGCATGGAAGGCATCCTCGGCGCATTCCTCGCCGGACTGGTGCTGAATCGGCTCATTCCCCACGTGTCGCCGCTGATGAATCACCTGGAGTTTGTGGGCAACGCCTTGTTTATTCCCTACTTCCTGATAGGCGTGGGCATGCTGATCGACGTCAACGTGCTGTTTGGTCACGTCAATTCGCTGAAGGTGGCGGGCGTGATGATTGTCATGGCCCTGCTGGGCAAGTGGATAGCCTGCTGGCTTACGCAGAAAGCCTATCGGATGACCTCGCTCGAACGCGAACTGATGTACGGCCTTAGTACGGCGCAGGCCGCTGCCACGCTGGCTGCCGTGCTGGTGGGTTACAACATCATCTTGCCCAATGGCGAACGTCTGCTGAACGACGACGTGTTGAACGGCACCATCCTGCTGATTCTGGTCACCTGCATTGTCAGTTCGTTCGTCACCGAGCGTGCCGCGCGCACCGTAGCCATGGACGAAGCCCATCCCGAAGAAGACCGTTCGCGCGAGCCCGAAAAGATTCTTATCCCGATTGCCAATCCCGACACGATAGAAGACCTTATCAACCTGTCTCTGGTGATACGCGACCCCAAGCAGAAAGACAATCTGCTCGCTTTGAACGTAGTAAACGACAGCAACAGCCCCAACGGCTCTGATGTGCGTGGCAAGCGCTATTTGGAGAAAGCCGCCATGATTACCGCTTCGGCCGATGTGCGCCTGAAGCAAATCAGCCGCTACGACCTGAACATTGCCGCGGGCATCATCCATACGGCGAAGGAGCACGGAGTGACCGACGTTGTCATCGGTCTGCACCGCAAGATGACCATCGTAGACTCCTTCTTCGGTATGCTGACCGAAAGTCTGCTCAAAGGACTGAACCGCGAAGTGATGGTGGCCAAGTTCCTGATCCCCATCAATACACTGCGCCGCATCATTGTGGCCGTGCCGCCCAAAGCCGAATACGAGGCGGGCTTCCAGAAGTGGGTAGAACACTTCTGCCGCATGGGCAACACGCTGGGCTGCCGCGTCCACTTCTTCTCGAACGAAGAGACAGCCGTACCCCTGCAAGCCCTCATCAAGAAGAAATATAGCCAGACGCTGACCGACTACTCCCTGCTGGACGACTGGGAAGACCTGCTGATACTGACCGGACAAGTGAACTACGACCACCTGCTGGTCATCATCAGTGCCCGCCGCGGCTCCATCTCGTACGACAGCTCGTTCGAGAAACTGCCCGGACAGCTGAGCCGTTACTTTGCTAACAACAGCCTGATTGTGCTCTACCCCGACCAGCTGGGCGAACCGCAGGATGTACTCTCCTTCTCGAACCCGCGCGGCAACAACGACCCGCAGCACTACGAGAAAGTAGGTCGCTGGTTCTATCGATGGTTTAAAAAGAACAATGCCTAATGACTGACATGAATATACCGAACGCCGCCTCTGCCGGCGACACTCCGTGCCCCGACTGGCAACAGCGTACCCAACTGCTGCTGGGCGAGGAGAAAAGACAGCGACTGGCTCGTGCCCACGTACTGATAGTAGGACTGGGAGGTGTGGGCGCCTATGCCGCCGAGATGATTTGCCGTGCCGGTGTGGGCCGCATGACGATTGTCGATGCCGACACCGTACAGCCCACCAACATCAACCGCCAGCTGCCTGCGCTGCACTCCACCGTGGGCCTGCCGAAAGCCGAAGTGCTGGCTGCCCGCTTCCGCGACATTAATCCCGATGTGCAGCTCAATGTGCTGCCCGTCTTCCTGAAGGACGAGAACATCCCCGCGCTGCTCGACGCCGACCGCTACGACTTTGTGGTCGATGCCATCGACACGCTGGCCCCCAAGTGCTACCTGATAGCCGAAGCCCTGAGACGGCGCATCAAGATTGTATCGAGCATGGGGGCAGGTGCCAAGAGCGACATCACGCAGGTGCGCTTTGCCGACATCTGGGACACCTACCACTGCGGACTGAGCAAGGCCGTGCGCAAGCGCCTGCAAAAGATGGGTATCCGTCATAAGTTGCCCGTCGTGTTCAGCACCGAGCAGGCCGACCCGAACGCCGTCCTCCTGACCGACGACGAGCAGAACAAGAAGTCTACCTGCGGCACGGTGAGTTACATGCCCGCCGTCTTCGGCTGCTATCTGGCCGAGTACGTCATCAGGAGACTCTGAGTGAATTAAGAATGAAAAATGAATAATGAAAAGGCAGGGCCTGCGGAGGCTTGCACAGCCGGCCGCGTCCTGTCAACTGCTGACCCGCATAAATCCATAACGAATGATTCAACTCGAAAACATAACCAAGAGTTTCGGCTCCCTCCAGGTACTCAGGGGCATCGACCTGCAGATTGAGAAAGGCGAAGTAGTAAGCATCGTAGGCCCCAGCGGTGCCGGAAAGACCACCCTGTTGCAAATCATGGGTACGCTCGACGCGCCCGACACGGGTATGGTACGCATCGACGGTACCGAGGTCGGCCGCATGAAGGAGAAAGAACTCTCTGCCTTCCGCAACCGCCGCATCGGCTTCGTCTTCCAGTTCCACCAGCTGTTGCCCGAGTTCACTGCGTTGGAGAACGTCATGATACCCGCCCTGATAGCCGGTCTGGGGCGCCGCGAAGCCCAGTCGTCCGCCCTCGAAATGCTGAATCTGCTGGGACTGGCCGACCGTGCCTCGCATAAGCCCAGCGAACTGTCCGGCGGCGAGAAACAGCGCGTGGCCGTGGCCCGTGCCCTTATCAACCACCCCGCCGTAGTGTTGGCCGACGAGCCTTCGGGCAGCCTCGACACACACAACAAGGCCGAACTTCACCAGCTTTTCTTCGACTTGCGCGACCGTCTGGGGCAGACGTTCGTCATCGTGACTCACGACGAAAGCCTGGCCCGCATTACCGACCGCACGATTCATCTGAAGGATGGGGCGGTGGTGCAAGATTCTGAGGTCGCAGTGAGCGAGTAATCTTCTTTTCTTTGTGCAAAATCCCCTGAAAACTGCACGAACTTCGTGCAATATTCCCTGATTTCTGCACGAATCGGGTGCAAAATCCGTATGTCCGGCGGTTGAGTCGGGGTTAGTCGAAGCTCAGGTAGTGGCTGAGGCGTTCCAGATCGTCGGGGGTGAACTCTTCGTAGAGGGCGAGGGGTTTGAGGCTCTTCAGTGGGCCGTGCTTGCGGCGATACTCTACGATGGCTTTGGCCTGATAGAAGTTCAGGTAGGGGTGGCGGCGCAGCTGTTCGATGCCGGTGCGGTTGACGTCGAGGCGTTGCAGGGCAGTGGTGTCGATGCGGAACCATGCAGCCAACTGGTGATGGTCGAGGCCTATCTCGCCCAACTGTTCGACGCAGTAGAAGCCGCCCAGCTGCCGGCGATAGTTGCTGATGAGGCGGGCGATGCCGCTCCCTATGCCGGGTATCTTTTTCAGTTCGGTGGTGTCGGCGCGGTTCAGGTCGACGGTGGTGCCGGGGGCGTACTTCTGCACTTGCGGACGGTCGGGCAGACTGTCGGCGTGCTGGCGGGCAAGCAGTAAGGGGGAAGTTTGCTGTGTGGCGGACGGCGAGTGTACGGACGGCACGGATGCGGAGCCGTCGCCGTCGGCGGGAGCGATGACAATGTAGGGGCGCAGGGTGTCGAACTGTTGCTGCGTCAGCCCGTAAATCTTGCGGAAATCTTCGGCCCGGCGGAAACGCCCACCCTTGCTGCGATAGCGTAGTACGTTGCTTACCATCCACTGCGGCAGCCCCAGGCGGCGCAAGGTGAGCGAGTCGGCCGTATTGGGATCGAAGGCGACGGGTGTCAGGTGGACGGGTGCTTGTCGGCCCTCGTCCGAGGACGGTGGATAGGCTTCGTCGGGTTGCCTTTGCCTGCTGTTCAGGCTGTCGGCAAAGGAGTGTTGGCCTTCGGCGGTCTGCTGTTTCGGCTGGTTTTCTCCGTCGGGGGCGGTACGGTCATGGCGAAGCATGACGGCTTGGATGGCCGCATACAGCAGTATCACACCGATGCCCAGCAGAACGACGCCTCGCCTCTCGTTGCAGGTGAAGAACTGCCACAGGAGGGCCCATCGTTTCTTATTCTTCCCGTTTGGCCGCATGCAGCAGTTATTTCAGCAGTCCCAGCTCGTTGATGAAGATGAAGGCAATGCCTATCGGGGCAATGTACTTCAGGATGAAGGCCAGCAACAGACCGATCTTGACGGTGCCGTTGTTGGTGAACTCGCCCCGCATAATCTTCTTGTCCAGATACCAGCCACTGAAGAGAGCGATGAAGAATCCACCCAGCGGCAGCATGATTTTGGCCGTCACGAAGTCGAAGAGGTCGAACAGCGTCAGTCCGAACGGGGTGTATTCCTTGCCCACACCCAGCGACAGCGAGCAGAGCGCGCCGAGCACGATGCAACCGGCGGTGACCAGACGGGCCGCCTTGCTGCGCGTCATGTTGAACTCTTCGTGCAGATAGGCCGTCACCACCTCGTGCAGCGAGATGGTAGAGGTGAGCGCCGCCAGCGCCAGCAGCACGTAGAACATGATGGACAGGATGATGGCCAGCCACGGCAGTCCGCCAAAGGCTTGCTGGAAGACGTTGGGCAGGGTGATGAACAGCAGGCTGGGACCGGCATCGGGCTGTATGCCCACCGAGAAGGCGGCGGGGAAGATGATGAGGCCCGCCAGTATGGCTACAGCCGTGTCGATGGCTGCCACGTTGAAGGCCGTCTTGGGCAGGTTGGTGTCGCTGCGGAAATAAGAAGCGTAGGTGCACAGGCATCCCATACCCAGCGAGAGCGAGAAGAAGGCTTGCCCCATGGCACCCAGCAGCACGTTGGCATCGACCTTGCTGAAGTCGGGCTTCAGCAGGAATTCGAGTCCTGCACCTGCGCCGGGCAGCGAGATGGAGCACACGGCCAGGATAAGAAGCAGGATGAAGAGGATGGGCATCATGATTTTCGACGACTTCTCGATGCCTTTCTCCACGCCTTTTACCACGATGAAGTGCGTGGCCAGCAGGAAGATAATCATCCAGAGCGTAGGTCGCCAGGGATTGGCCACGAAGTTGCCGAAAGCAGCGATGAACTGGTCGGCCGACTTGCCGGCAAAGCTGTTGGTGGCCGCTTCGAGGGTGTACTCCAGCGTCCAGCCCGCCACTACCGAGTAGTAGCCCAGGATGAGGAATCCGGCCAGCACACCCATACGTCCCACCCAGCGCCAGTGTGTGCCCGGAGCCAGTATGCGGTAGGCGCCTGCCGTGTTGGCGCGCGAACGTCGTCCGATGGAGAACTCGGCTATCATGATGGGGACTCCGAACAGGAGGATGCATCCCAGATATACCAGTATGAAGGCGGCTCCGCCGTGGTTGCCTGTTTCGTAGGGGAATCGCCAGATGTTGCCCAGTCCTACGGCCGAACCGGCCGACGCGAGTATTACGCCCAGTTTGCTGCCAAAGTTGGCTCTGTCTTTCTTTGTCATATGAATAGCCTTTTTGCTTACAATCCGTAATGAATATTTGTTGAAAGAGTGCAAATATAGAAAATATTCCGTATTTTTGCATTGCGAATTGTAATTTATGCGAATCCTCCGCCGAAAAAACATTCATTTGCAGGAAGCAAGCCTGATGAAGTTGCGGTCGGTTAAAGTCTGATGGCCTCGGTGTGTGGGACACTTGCATTCCATTTGTGGGACACTTGCACGGCTCGCGAGAAACACTTGTACGGCTCGCGAGCCGTACAAGTGTTCAATGTCGCATGCGGAACAGAACCGATTCGCCGTTGGCGTTCATTAAAAACCAGAAAAATTATCTGCTTATGCTATATTATATAAAGAAGTATCCGTTGTCGCTGCTCATCATTCTGACGGTTGTTTACCTTTCTTTCTTCAAACCGCCTCAGACGGAGATGGACTCCATTCCGGGCATCGACAAGGTGGTGCACGTGTGTATGTACCTGGGCATGTCGGGCATGTTGTGGCTGGAGTTTGTGCGGGCACACCGCAAGGATGCCGGCCGGGTGCGCATGTGGCACGCCTGGGTGGGTGCGGCGCTGTGTCCCGTGCTGTTCAGCGGGGTGGTGGAACTGTTGCAGGAGTATTGCACCACGTATCGCGGTGGCGACTGGCTGGACTTTGCCGCCAATACGACGGGAGTGTTGCTGGCCTCGCTGGTGGGGCGGTTTGTGCTGATGCGGAGAAGAGGGTAGGGATGGATACGCGGACGACGCGGAATAAACGGATCATCACGGATTTTATTTTATTCAAATTATCGTCCGTGTTCGTCCGCTTTCTCCGCGTCGTCCGCGTATCTATTCTGTTTCCTTCTTACAAATACTCTACCACCGAGCTCAGCCGTATTCCGTTCGAACCTTTTATCAGGATGGTCTTGCCGTGAGGCTTGTCGGCCTTCAGATGCTCGATCAGGGCGGGAGCGTCGGGATAAGTGGGGCAGGTGTGGCGGGTGCCTGCAAACTGTTCGCCTACGAGAACGACGTCGCGCAAACCGCATTCCTCCAGATAATCCACTACTTTCTGATGCTCTTCGGCACTGTCTTTGCCCAGCTCGCGCATGTCGCCCAGGATGAGCATTTTGTGGTCGGCCTTCATCTTGTAGAAGTTGCCGATGGAGGCGCGCATGCTGGTGGGGTTGGCGTTGTAGGCATCGATGATGAGGGTGTTGTCGGCCGTCTGCTTCAGCTGCGAGCGGTTGTTCTGCGGCACGTACTCTTGCAGGGCCTTGTCTATCTTGGCAGGCTCAACGCCGAAGAAGCGTCCTACGGTGACGGCGGCCAGTGCGTTGGCAAAGTTGTATTCGCCGATGAGGTGGGTCTGCACTTCGTGGCGCTCGCCGTCTTTTCCGGCTTTCCAGGCGAAGGCCAGGTAGGGCGAGTTGCCGGTCACCTGCCCGTTGACGTACAGACTGCTGTCGGTGCCGTAATAGATGGGGTTCAGGCCCCAGGCCATTTCGCATAGGTAGGGATTGTCGTGATGGACGAAGACGGTAGAGTCGCCGTGGCGGCGCAGGAAGTCGAAGAGTTCGCCCTTGGTGCGCATCACTCCCTCGAACGAGCCGAAGCCCTCCAGATGTGCCTTGCCCACGTTGGTGATGAGTCCGTAGTCGGGTTCGGCGATGTCCACCAGTTCCTTGATGTCGCCGGGATGGCTGGCTCCCATTTCTACGACGGCCAGTTCGTGCTCGGTGCGCAGGCGAAGCAGGGTGAGAGGCACACCGATGTGATTGTTCAGGTTGCCTTCGGTGTAGAGTATGTGGTGACTTTGCGACAGCACGGCGGCCAGCAGTTCCTTGGTCGTAGTCTTGCCGTTGGTGCCGGTGATGCCGATGATGCGCGTGCCCATCTGCCGGCGGTGGTGGTTGGCCAGTTGCTGCAAGGCTTTCAGACAGTTGTCCACGAGGAAGTAGCGGTGGTCTCCCTGCGGAGCGTATTGGGGTTCGTCGACCACGGCGTATCGGCTTCCGGCTTCGAGCGCGCGGGCGGCAAAAGCATTTCCGTTGAACGTTTCGCCTTTCAGGGCGATGAAGAGTGATCCTTCGGGGCAGTTGCGACTGTCGGTAGTGACGCAGCTGCACTCCAGAAACAGTTGATAGAGGGCGTTGATATCCATAATGATTCTATTGTATATTGTATGTAGTGCGTGGAAGGGGATGTCGAAAAGCTCGGGCAACTGCCTGCTGCTTTTGGGGATGTGCCCTCCCGTATCGGTTGCGGGGGCAAAGATAGTGGTTTTGGGGGCTGCTTCGTCGCAGGGGGGAGGATTTATTTTTTACGGTGGCAGAAGGCAGGCTCGTGCGAACGTTTTATATTTTTTCCTGTTAGTTTAATATTCTTCATAATCCCAAGTAAGGGCCTGTTTGTTTTTAAGTATAATCGATTGAGGGTATTTTAGCTTTTTCATCCGTTGGAATACCTTAATATATAATATTTCAATTCAATTCATTGTGGACTTGCCGCTATACAATTTCTTTCTGTACGGTAAAAAAAACGCAAAAAAAAGTTGAAAACAGTTTTGCTCTTTTTGAAAAAAACAGATATATTTGCAGCGTGCATGCCGAAAGTGTTCGCGGCACAACTTATGGAAAGAAATTGGTAGAAGCGTTGTGCTTCATTCTTGTCTTGGAAACCTAGGAAATTTTCAAACTACACAAGAATGGCACGGTAGTTTCTCACGCATAGCGTGGGTCTGCTGTCTGTTCTCGTATGTAGTTGGGCTATTCCTAGGGCCTCCAAGTAACGTGAAACAGCACGCAGTTCCACGCTTCTTGTAACTAGGAAATCAATTTTGTCTTTTTAGGAACTGGATCGACGCATAAAAATTCTATGTGTATGGAAAAAGAATGCGTATCTGTGGCGTATGAACCGCCCGTTGTAGAAGTCCTCCTCGTCGAAGTGGAAGGGGGATTCGAATTTAGTGTCCCGGATTGGGAATAATGCAACTTTTGTTCTTTAAAATCTAAAAAAGCTACATGATGAAGAGACTGTTATTCGGAGTGTTGGCTGCATTGCTGTGTGCTGCCTGCTCCAATGAAGAATCCACGTTGGATATCCGTAAAGAAGGCGGTCTGAACGTGGAACTGAAACTGTCGGCTTCGACCGAAGCGAATACCCGTACGGCCTATTCGGTGGCTACGGAAGCCGAGCGCACTGTGAAAACTCTCGATGCCTATCTCTTTGCTCCCGCTGCAGAGACTCAGGACTATGTGTTGGAAAAGAAATACAATAATCTGCTGTCAGATAGCTGGACTCCTGCAACGTTGGAAGATAGTAAGACCGTTACCCTGTCCGGCGTAAGCCGCACAGCAAAGAAAATCTTCTTCGTGGCAAACGGAACGGACATTGCTTCGTTGAAAGAAAATGCTGTTGCAGGTATGACGGAAGCGGCTTTCCGTGCATTGCTGATGAATGCGATGACGGCCAATCCGGAAGTAACCGAAGACAATCCGCTGCCGATGACAGCCAAGGCCTCCGTGGCTGCCAATGCCTGGGACGACGATCCGCTTTCGGTGACTGTCAGCGGTGTGGCACTGGAGCGCGTGGTAGCACGCATCGACCTTGCCGTCAAGGCACAGGAAGGTGTATTGTTCGTTCCCTCCAAATTAGAGATGGTGAGCGCACGACCCAACTCGTTCATCTTCCCCTCGGAAGGTAACTACGCCGACGGTTCGGCCACGCTGAAGCTGGAGCAGACGATTGCACCAGCTACTTCCACAACTTCCGAAGCGGCTTATTACAACAGCTTGCTCTATCCTTACGAAGCTCCTGCTACCGACAACGTCAAACTGGTGGTAACCGGTAAGCTGACGGTAGGTGGAAAGACCGTACTTGCGGTTTTCGACCTCCCGTTTGTCGATGCCGATGGCAATCAGCTGGCAGTGGAGCGCAATACCCGTTACTTAGTGACCATTACCAAGATTAATGGCTTGGATGCTACGGTAGACGTGACTTTCACCGTACGCAACTGGGAAGACGGCGACACCATCGAACATCCCGTACAGGTAGACAACTTTGTAGTGACGGGCGACGGACTGACCGGCAACAAGCTGACATTGGCCCAGGCCGGAGACAGCAGTGCCCAGCTGATCGTGACTACCAACGTGGCCTGGAAAGCCGGGGTGACCAAAGGCGCCGACTTCCTGACGGCTACCCCTTCGGGTAATACCCTGACCATCGCCGCCACTTCGGCCAACGAAAGCGGAACGCCCCGCAAGGCTTACGTCGAGCTTTCGACCGATGCAGATCCTAACGTCACTTACACATTGGTAGTGACACAGGCTGCCGAATAATTCTATTAACAGACTAAGGAATCAGATTTATGAAAAATATCATATCACGTATCATGATACTTGCCATGCTGGCAAGTTTCGCCGCCTGCTCCAGCGAACTGGACAACGCGGGCGGATATGCCGGAGACGAGGCGATGGTTCGGATGAACTTTACCGGACTGAACGGCTTTGCCGTGACTCGTGCGGTCGACCCAACGGCTGTAGAGAAGGTTACGGTCTATCTTTTTGAGGGAACGGAGGAAAGCTCTGAACTGAAATATACACTTCCCGTTACGTTGAGCGATAAAACCGAAGCTGGACTTCCGGGTTCGTTCAAGGTGCCCGAAGGCGGAACCTATCATGTAGAGGCCATTGCCAATGCCGAGACACTGACGGGCATCAGTACTTATGGCGATTTTCTGGCACAGACCACGACAGCCGCTTTTGATAGTAACCTGCTGATGCAGGGTGCTACCGCACAGAATATTACGTTGGCAGGCGGACAAACCACTACACTCAGCATGGAGCTGGTGCGTCTGGCAGCCACTTTCCAGGTAGAAGGAGCCGTTGAGGCCGGTGTCAGCGATGTGGCTTTCACGCTGAAAGGAGCCGTGAAGGAATCTTACTTGGTGAAACATGCCGATGGCGATAGCTTTACTATTCCTGCCGATGCCGAGACAGGCGAAAACGCTGTACCTTATTCTTATGAGAATCCGGAGAACAGTACAGTAATGGTAATCACCGGCACGATGAACGGTGCGGCATACCGTACGGAAGTTCCCGTTGCCCAAGTACTCCGTAACCACTTGTACACCGTGAAGTTAGTGAACAACAGTGGTACCATCGAACCGGAACTGACAGTGACGGACTGGTCTGAAATTTCTTCCAGCTTGGAAATCGGTGCCGGAAGTGCCCTGATGATGACTGCCGCTACCGACCAGACGCAGGAGTCCGAAGTAACGGTGGTTTATCCGGAGGAAGGAGACCTGAAGAGCACCCAGACGGTGAACGTTGCCGCCGATGCAGCTGCTACCTATTATCTGTATGTGAAGAGCGCGAACATCGAAGCAGCCCTGACTCATACCACTCTGCCCGACGGCTGGACGCTGGCAGCTCCTGCTGAAACCCGTGCCGACTATCTGTGGGAAAAAGGTTATTGGACACTGACCATTCCAGCCAATGCTACTTCCGAAGAACGTACGCTGACGGTGACTGCTACAAATAAACTGATAGCTGATGCGACGGTGTCGATTACGTTTACGCAGGAAGGAAAGGAAGATGAGGAGGTGGATCATAGTAAGAATCCGTTGTTGAAGTGGGCGAAGGGCGACCTTGTATATGACAAGGGTAGCCAAACAAGCAGCATTGCTTCAAGTTATCAGACCCAAGGCAGTCTTTATCAATGGGGACGCAAATATGGTTTTACAGACTATAAGGATGCTATGGGTGGTTATTGGACAACAAGTCAAGGACGTAAACGTTGGTATTACGCTGTTCAGGGTACTGAATATCAGTTAAATAATGACTTTATTTTATCAGCCACCGGCTCATCAAATGGCTACGACGATGCTCCCAGCTATTCTTATGAGACTAATGACGACTTCGCAAATGACGAGTTACCAATTTACTTCATGAATCAGAATACAGGTATGACCGATTATTGGCTCGGTGATGGTGGCGGTTCTACTTGGGCAGAACGTGCCGAAGCATGTGGCGCAAAAACAGCCAACAATGTAGGCGATTACGTATGTCCCGATGGTTGGCGTATACCTACAAAGGCAGACTTTGCTGAAATAAAACCGACCGAAGCATTGAGAGGGGATGACGGCTTGGCTTCAGTACTCAACAATCGCGTTGAACTCAAGAAGATTGACGGCGTTTGCTCGTATGCCATTCGTTGGTCGGCAGAAACAGTATCCGAAAAAACGTACTTGCGTATCGATGCATTGGTCGTTCCCGATGGTTTCCAAGAAAGTGAGCTGTCTGGTATCGACTGGGAGAACAATGAAAATGTAGTAACCCGCTATTTCGGTGCAAACGGCTTTATTCATGCGTTCTATCATGTCAATAAAGGTACTGTCTCTGGGCAATACTTTACATTCCCTGTTGCCCGTCCGATGCCAGGTACTGAGACTCACAACGATGTTTTGAGAACATATGGTTATGGTTATTTCACTGTTCTATGGAATGATATTACAGATTACAGTGTCAACAACGATGGCTTCTATTGGGTATCGGATGCTAAAATGGCTTTCACTTTCAATGACAATACACGAGTAAGGAATGTATATTTTAATGGTAACTATCCATTCAGTAACCGTGTGTCTTTATTGGGATTTTCTGAGGTGGATGCTCAGGATTGCTGCTCTATCCGCTGCATTACCGACGATCCAGCTCTTCAAGAAAAGTAAAATAATAAAAAGTAACAATCATGAAAAAGTACATATATTATCTGTTTGGCGCATTGCTGGCAGTCGCTTTTTATTCGTGTACCAGCGAGGAAAACGCGATGGATGGCAATACAGGCCGACGTATAACGGTGAGCTTTGGTTTACCTGAGGGTGCTGCCTCTACCCGTGTCGACGAAACGACCGAGGATACGGGGGCTGAAAGTGCCCTTCATCAGGCCGATCTTTATTGTTTCGACTATACCGGAGGAGAGAAAGGAGTATTGAAAAGCGTGATTCATTTGACGGAAAATCAACTACTCCAGAATAACCCAGCTATCGACTTGGAAAATGGTGATTACTATATTGAAGCCATAGCCAACGAGAATCATCTGGATTTAGAGGAAGGTACAAGTACCTACGCCGATTATTTAGAGCTGAGGGCTACATCTGAAGACTATACGCGCTGGAGCGAGGTAGGGTTTATTATGCAGGGTGCAAACACAGCACACATCACCAATGCTACTACCGTGCTTAATATAAATTTCACCATGGTTCGTCTCGTGGCACGTATCGATGTTGTGAATCGGGTTGATGGACTAACGATTACCGGAGCAAAGATGGAAAACAGTGTAAAAGAGTCGTTTTATGTAGAAGACGAAACTTCCATCATTGCAAAGGAAAGCGGTAGTAAAGAAACCCGTACCAAAAGCGGATTGAGTGTGCCAAACGGCAGATCGGTTCAGATATTCTACACCTACGAGGGTAGCGTTGAAGAAAGCGGTTTGCAGATTTCGTTCGAAGGAGTAGATGAAGACGGTATAAAGTATGCCAGTCTGCCTATTGTTGAGTTTAAGAATCAGAACAATCATCCTGCTTTCATGCGTAATAAACTGTATACAGTGACACTTTACGAAGTAGACGGTGCTATCAAGGCTGAAGTAACGGTAACCGATTGGGCTTCGCAGGCGATTGAGAATGAAGTGACGGTAGAAAACGGTTTGGAGGTTACGGTAGATACTGACGATTCCGGCATTACGCTGAAAGATGACAACAAAGCTGTGTCTGGCGAAGAAAAAACAATTCAAGTTCCTGCCGAAGGTGCCACTTTCTCGGTTATATCCGAAAGTGACAATATCGCAGCAGAGGTCGTAGTACTGAACGGCACTGATTGGCTGACGGTAACAGAAACTCGCTCGCTGGTGCAGAACTTTCAGGTGGTAGTAGATGAGAATACAGCCGAAACAAAACGAATCGGTCAGTTTGTAGTTCGTAACATGCTGAGACCGGAAGTGAAGGTGACTTACAATGTCGTTCAGGCAGGGGCGGAGCCGAAAGGACCGGATTGGGAAAACGATTATCCCAATAAAGACTTCTATGGAGCAGCTTCTTTGGAACAATGGGTGGATAGTTACGACGCTACAGGCGAGAATGGTAAGTCTTTCTTTATGTTAGGTACGCCTAATCCGGCGGTAGATACAAGCTCTCCTTTGGCGAATTTTGATACACGGAATAGAACTTATTGGAGCAGTAGCGATGATCCTTCCAAAGAGGGATACCGTATGGCAAGCAAAACTGACTGGGAAGCCCTTGCCTGGGTAGTGAGCAATGCAGGTAAAAACTGGCTGACACTGAACGGACAGCATTACAAGATTGTGTCTGTTAGCAAGGGGAATAATCAGGTGAAGATTCAGTTCTATGCTTGTAATGAAAACCAGCAAGTGGAAGGCGAGATGCAAACAATCAGTTTTGGAGGTGGAGGCAGTATAATAACCAATCATGAATCAACCTCTCCTTGGAATACGAAGAGTGTTTCTAAAACTAATGTAACCCGCTATTGGTGTGCCGGTAATATCGCATATTATGTGGATTTGTCATACAATGTTGCGGTAATGAAAGTGGGCAGCACAAGTGCTTCAAGAAAAGGCATTGACTGGTACGCCATGCGTATCCGCAGCATCAAAGAATAATAAATGGAGGAATACAGATTATGAAAAAGATATTTTTACCTTTTATTGCCGCGTTGGCCTTCACGGCCTGTACCGGCGATGAGAATCCGGTGCTGAACGAGGCGGAAGGGCAGTCGTTGGAAATCTGCATCAGCCAGCCGATGACGCGTGCCGGAGCAGACAGTTATGCGGTGGCTACCGAGGCGGAGCGTACCGTGAAAACCCTCGATGCCTACCTGTTCGACAACAGCGGACAGTTGGAAAAAGTATATAAAAACCTTGTGACAGAAGATTGGGTGCCGCAGTCACCCGCCGAAAGCAAAAGTGTGACGCTGGACGGCCTGAAAGATAAGAGTGCCCGCACGGTGCTCTTGGTTGCCAATGGCGCGGAAGTCACTTCGTTGGTAGAAAGTGCGGCGCCGGGTGCGGTGACGAAGTCCGAGTTCGAGTCGCTGCTTACCGACGCAATGAGCGCACCCCTTGCCTGTCCGTTGCTGATGACGGCCGAAGCCGCGATTCCGGCATGGACCGACCAGGCTCCTGCCGTGCAGGCTGCCCTGCAACGTGTAGTGGCGCGTCTTGACCTGAAGATTTACGACCCGGCGGAGATTACCGCTTTCAGTCTGACGAAAGCCGAATTGCTGGAAGCCAGTACGCTTTCGTACATCTTCTCGAATACGGGTTTTGCTTCGTGTGACAAGATTACGCTGACCGCTTCCTCTCCTGTGGCAGAGGAGGTAGAGCGGACCGATGAAACATTCGGGAAAACCTATACCGACCAGCTGTACAAGGCCTTGTTCTATTTGTATTCGGCTCCGGCCAGCCAGATGACATTACGCCTTTATGGGGAACAGAAGTTGCATGGCGTTGGACCTGCCGAAGCCATTTATGACATTCCCTTGTCGAAGATTCTGCCGGAAGGTAAAACTGACATCGAACGCAATACCTGTTATACGCTTGTCGTAAAAGATATAAAAATAGGTGAAGGTGGTTCGTTTGAGCTGGATGTTGATTTCGACGTAGAAGAATCCCAATAAGGGCAGTTTTTTAATGTGACCAATGCCCTATTCTTCGTTGTGAAACGGAGTTGTGTCCGGCCGTCGGCTTGGCGAAGCGTACGGCGGAGCAACCTTACTTCTTAGTAAGGGATTGTTTGTTTTGTTTGACCCGGTTGCACCCGTCAACGGTGCGACCGGGCTTTTTTTTGATTCTTGCGGCTCCCTTCGTTTCTTCTGCCTCGCCCCTCACCCTTACATCATCAGATTCTTGCGGATGGAGAACTTGACGATGGCCATCGCGTTGATGGAGCTGAGGGGCACGTCCATCGGCTCGTGGTGGGGATTGTAGCTGACGAGGCGGATGCAGCCGGGCTGCTCGGAGCGGTTGACGTACTTCACGGCCAGGTATTCGTCGCCGCCGCGGTCGAAGGAGACGAGGTACATCTCGCCGTAGATGACTTCGTCGAACGAGGTGAGCGACTTGAAGCCGACGATGTCGCCCGACTTCAGGATGGGGTACATTGAGTCGCCGCTGATGTAAACGGCGCCGTCGCAGCGGGGGATGTTGGGTATCTGTATCTTGCCCAGTACGTACTGGGGGCCGTCGGCCAGCAGGGTCTTCAGGTTGGCGGCGGCGGTGACGTCGTACAGGGTGACGCTGCGTTCGTCCAGCGGGTCGGGCGACTTGGGCGTGTGCAGCAGCTCTACTTCGCCGCTGGCCACGGGGCTGTCGCAGTAGTTGGGGCGGTGGCGGGGGATGCCCTTGCCGGTCAGCAGCCAGTTGTAGTCCACGTCGGGCAGGCGGCTCAGCAGCAGGCCGAAGTCGATGCTGTTGCGCGCCATCCAGTTGCTCAGTGTCGAGCGCGAGACGCCTAAGTATTGTGCCAGTTCGTTGTCTTTCTTCAGGTCGAGTGCCAGTTTGGCGCGTCGTACGATGTCGGTCACGTCGAACATCAGGTCTTCTTTCTTTTCCATAGGTCGGATTCCTCCTTTCCGGGGTTTCGGGGGTTGATGGTTGGTTTTGTTTTCTCGAATCGGGGTTGTTGAACGCGGATTTCCGGTGCATGAAGTTTATATTCAGTGGATTATAAACTTTTTTGTGCGAAAAACTGCGTTTCGTTGTTTTCTTATTGAAAATCATTTTATATTTGCAGCGACAAATATAGCAGTTTTGTTTAAACACTGCAAACTATTTGGCGGAAAATACACACTGGTGTCTCTCGCGAGCCGTGCAAGTGTCCCACGTGAGCCGTGCAAGTGTGGCTCGCGAGCGGTGCAAGTGTGGCTCGAAGGCGTCACTTCGGCCCCCGCCCAACTCAAAAACTAACAAACTCAAAAACTAACAAACTCAAAAACTTATAAACTTAATAACTTACAAACTCAAAAACTCAAATTATTATGAAAACTTCCGAATTGAATCAGCCGAACGCCGTACGTTGTTGCGGACGTTGCAAGAGGGTGTTGCCCCTTGAAGAATTTTATGTGAACAGCCGTACGCAGCGGCCCGACCCTTACTGCAAGGATTGCCGCCGGACGATGAACCGCGAACGCCATCGGGCGAAGTCGCAGGAGTCGAAGTCGCGCCGCCGGTCGCCCGTCATCACGCAGGTGGCCGACCGTGACGAACGTCTGCGCCTGATCCGTCAGGCCTTGGCCACGGTGGAAGAGCATCGCCGCCGCCGTCTGGCACGCTTGCGCGAGCAGGAGGAGGATCTGTATCCGTTCTGATGCTGCTTCTTGCCACGGGTTGCGCGGGTTGCCACGTGTTTATCAACGTTGTGATAACCTGCGCAATCCGTGGTGAATCGTGTCGTTCTCCATTATTTAAAATTCTTCATTCTTCGTTCTTCATTCTTCATTTTTATGTCCAGAGTACCTAAACGGGGACTTGATTATTTCCCCATGAATACCGACTTCTTGCAGAATCGCCTGCTTCGCCGCCTTGTGAAGCGTAAGGGCGATGTGGCTGTCTTCATCCTGCTGCAAGCGTATTGCGCCATTTATGGTGGCGAGGGCTACTATGTGGTGGCCGACGAGATGTTTTATGACGACCTTTCCGACCTGCTTCGCGAGGGCGAGGCCAAGGATGTGCGTGATGTCATTGCCTTGGCTGTGGAGTTTGGGTTGTTCGATGCCGGCATGTTCAGCCAGTACGGCATTCTGACTTCGGCCGAAATCCAGCGGCAATATCTGTTTATCACCCGTCGGCGTTCGACGTGTCCCATCGACGAGCGTTACTTGCTTCTGTCTGCCGAATCGGTTTCGGAAGAACCGGCGGAATCGGGTGCAGAAAAGGGGATAAATGTTGCAGAAAAGCCGCAATCTGCAACAGAAAAGGCCGAAAACACCCCTTCGACTGCCCCAAAGTACACAAAGAAAACAAAAGAAAACAAAAGTAAAGAAAATCCCCTCCTCGATAGTTCCCCCGAAAGCGTGGGAACTGCCGGCACGGCCCCGAAGGCCGTGGAGGACGAGTCTCTTTCTGTACGCCGTGAGTGGACACAAGCCGACGTGGCCCGCCTGCAACCCCCTGCCGACGGCCTGAACCGTAACCTCGACGGCCTGCTCTACAACCTGATGCAGTTTCGTGTGCCGCCTGCCGAACAGTATGCCATCGTGCTGAAGAGCAACTTCGGCGTCATCGGTCATCCCGTGTGGAAAGGTTTCGAGCCTCTGCGAACCAGTCACGGCAAGATCCGCCAGCCGGGGCGGTATCTGCTGAGCTTGTGCGGGGGAGGGCGGTGAAAGGGCAACAAAACGCCCCTCGGATTTGGATATTGCAATGGAATGTATTATTTTTGTGATACACATCATAATGTCTGATGATATGGAAACAGTAGTAAGAAAACAAACTTCTTTTCGGCTGCGTGAAGACTTGTTGAAAGTCTTGCACGAGAAAGCAAAAAAGGCCAATTTGAGCCTGAATAATTTTGTGGAAACTACTTTGATGGATGTGATGAGTTCGGAACCCAACGACGAAACAGTTGCAGCCATTAAAGAGGCACGTGCCGGCAAATTCACCGGTACCATAGATACCAGCAGTATAGAGGCAATGATAAAGTCTTGTGAATAATGAAGATACTGCGTTATTCGACACAATATAAAAAGGACTTTAAAAGGTATCGTAACAATCCCAGCAAATTGGCGAAATTGCTGGAAGTGTTTCGTATGCTTCAGAATGAAATCGAATTGCCGCCCGAATACAAGGCTCACATGCTGAAGGGTGATTATAAGGACTGTATGGAGTGCCATATTGAGGGGGATTTCCTGTTGATATGGCTGGATTCGGGAACTGATGTCATTGATGTATTGAGGCTTGGAAGTCATTCGGAATTGTTCAAGAAGTATTAAATAATAGTACATTCTTCTTCGTAGATACATATTATCTCTGTTGTTCACTTGTTGAAAACAAAACCTCCTTTTTGTTGAACGCAACCGCCCGAAACATTTGCACGTATCCCCGTGAATGCCTATCTTTGCAATGTGGTTAAGCTTAAGACACAAAGAAAAAGAACACGATTTATTAACAGTTTGAAAACTTAAAACTATGGCATTGATCTACAAAACCATCCAATCCACATTGCCCAACGAAGAAGGGCAGAGGTTGTATCACCCCCGCGCCGTCTATACGGGCAACGTCGACACCGCCCAGATAGCCCGCGAAGTAGCCGCCTACTCCTCGCTGACCACGGGTGACGTGAAGAACACCATCGACAACCTGGTCACCGTGATGACCACCCATCTGCAGGCGTCCGAAAGCGTCACCCTCGACGGACTGGGCACCTTCCGCCTGGTGATGCGTTCGCGCGGCATGGGAGCCGCCACCGCTGCCGAGGTCACTCCCACACAGGCTGCCCTGCGCGTGCACTTCACACCCGCCTCGACCCGCAATCAGGACCGCACCGTGGCCACCCGCTCGCTGGTAACCGGCGTGAAGTGCGTACCCTGGAAGGGCGAAACCACTTCGACAGGCGGCAGTCAGCCCGGTGGCGGAGGTAGCCAGGGCGGCGGAGGCGAAGATCCGCTGGGATAAACTGGGGCTTAGCGTTTAGGGTTTAAGGTTTAGGGCGGTATGCAGCAAACAACGGTGCCGCCCGCCGCAATCAACACAAATCAAAATTAAAAACACGAAAGGAGGAATCAGTTATGGCAATGAAGAAATCCGTCTGGGACATCGTCCTGAAAGTCATCATCGCAGTGGCCTCGGCCATCGCCGGAGTGATCGGAGGAAACGCCATGCCGCCGCTCGTCTGAAAACAGCAGACGGGAGCCGCGCGGCCAACATCGGAGGAGAGGAAGGCAGGAAGAATGCCTTCCTTTCTGTTTTTGCGTCAAGAGGATATCCGCCTCCGCGGAAATAAGGAAATAAAAAGCCCCCATCCCCTCACGCCCTATTGCTTTTTTTCTTACTTTTGCACAAACAGGAAAACCCCTAAAAAGAACCGTTTACAGAAATATGAAAACCCTCGAAACCAAATACATCAACGTGGGAGGCCGCCTGATGGACCTCTCGACGCCCTGCGTCATGGGCATCCTGAACCTGACCCCTGACTCTTTCTACGCCGACAGCCGCATGCAGACTGAAGACGAGATAGCCCGCCGCGCCCGTCAGATTGTGGACGAAGGCGGCGCCATCATCGACGTGGGAGCCTATTCCTCGCGTCCCGGTGCTGCCGACGTTTCGCCGCGCGAAGAGATGGACCGCCTGCGCCGCGGACTCGAAATCGTTCGCCGCACGGTGCCCGATGCTGTGATTTCGGTCGATACCTTCCGTGCCGACGTGGCCCGCATGTGTGTCGAAGAATACGGTGTGGACATCATCAACGACATCGCCGCGGGCGAGATGGATGCCGACATGTTCTCCACCGTGGCCCGGCTCAACGTGCCCTACATCATGATGCACATGCAGGGCACCCCGCAGAACATGCAGCACGAGCCTCACTACGACAACCTGTTGCGCGAGGTCTTCCTCTACTTTGCCCGCAAGGTGCAGCAACTGCACGAACTGGGCGTGAAGGACATCATCCTCGACCCCGGTTTCGGCTTCGGCAAGACGCTCGACCACAACTACCAGCTGTTGGCCCACCTCGAAGAGTTCCGTCTCTTCGGCCTGCCGCTGCTTGTGGGCGTGTCGCGCAAGTCGATGATCTACCGTCTGCTGGGCACCACTCCGCAAGAGTCGCTCAACGGCACCACCGTGCTCGATACCCTTTGCCTGATGAAGGGAGCCGACATCCTGCGTGTGCACGATGTCCGCCAGGCTGTCGAGACGGTGCAGATTGTGGAGAAGATGTTGAGGAGTTGACGAGTTGACAAGTTGACGAGTTGACGAGAAAAACAAGTGAACAAGATATTAGTAAGGTAATAAGCAAGTCCCCTCGTGGCCTCGTTAACTTGTCCCCTTGTCAACTAACATATAATAAAACCTAATAATAAAACCAACAACCGTGTTTTTCGAATTTGGCATAAAAGACTTTATAGATATCCTGCTGGTCGCCTTCCTGCTGTACTACACGTACAAGCTGATGAAAGCTTCCGGCTCGATCAACGTGTTTACGGGCATACTGGTGTTCATCCTGATATGGCTTGTCGTGTCGCAGGTGCTTGAGATGAAGTTGCTCGGCTCCATCTTCGACAAGCTGGTCAGTGTGGGTGTGCTGGCGCTCATCGTGCTGTTTCAGGAAGAGATACGTCGTTTCCTGCTCACCCTCGGTTCGCACCGCCATGCCAGTGCGCTGGTGCGGTTCTTCACCGGTGGCAAGAAGGAAACGCTCGAACACGAAGACATCATGCCCATCGTGATGGCCTGCATCAGCATGGGCAAGCAGAAGGTAGGCGCCCTTATCGTGATGGAGCACAACATGCCCCTTGACGAAGTGGTGCGCACGGGCGACGTGATCGACGCTAATATCAACCAGCGGCTCATCGAGAACATCTTCTTCAAGAACAGCCCCCTGCACGACGGTGCCATGGTTATCAGCAAAAAGCGCATCAAGGCTGCCGGCTGCATCCTGCCCGTCTCTCACAACCTGGACATTCCCAAGGAACTGGGACTGCGCCACCGTGCCGCGATGGGCATCTCGCAAGTGTCCGATGCGCACGCCATCATCGTCTCCGAAGAGACTGGCGCTATCTCCGTGGCCTACAAAGGACAGTTCCACCTGCGCCTCACCGCCGAAGAACTGGAAAGCCTGTTGACGAAGGAGGGGTAGGTGACAAGGGACAAGTAGACGAGTTGACAAGGAACAAGTAATTCCTCCTCGTTGCCTGAAGCCTCGTTAACTCGTCAACTAAAAACCGTTCCTCCTTGTGGCCTGACGCCTCGTCCCCTCGTCAACTAAACTTAAAAACTCAAAAACTCAAATATATGGATAGAAGAAACTTTTTACGTACAGGAGGTCTTGCCGTGCTGGGTTCACTGGCAATGCCTTCGTTGGCCATGCCCGAACCGGTGCGCCGGGCGCTTGGGGCAGCCGATGACAAGTCGGCCGTGGCTGCAGCGATGCTTCACTTCGGAGTGACCGAAGCCGATCTGAAGAAAGTATTGGCTGCCGCCCTTGAAAAAGGCGGCGACTATGCTGACCTTTATTTCGAACATACGTTCAACAACAGCGTCACGCTGATGGACGGACAAGTGAACCGTTGCGGTTCGAACATCGACTTCGGTATGGGTGTCCGCGTCCTGGCAGGCGACCAGACGGGCTATGCCTATGTCGAGGGAGTGACGCTCGACGAAATGCTGCGTGCTGCCCGTACAGCTGCCCGCATTGCTACGTCGGGCAAGGCAGGTAAACCCGTCGGACTGACCGAGAAAACCATTGCCAAGAACCGCTACACCGTGATTTCCCCCTGGGAGGAAGTCAGCCTGAAAGCCAAAATTCCCTATTTAGAGAAGCTGAACGAGAAAATCTTCTCGCTCGACCAGCGTGTGCGCAAGGTGCAGGCCTCGCTGAGCGACACGACTTCGCACATACTTTTCTGCAACTCCGAAGGCGTCAGCTACTACGACTACCGCCCGATGGTGTCGTTCATGGCCGTCTGCATCATGGAAGAGAACGGACAGATGGAGAACGGATTTGCCTCGCGTTCGTACCGCAAGGGCTTCGAATTCCTAAGCGACGACATTGTCGAGACATTGGCTCGCGAAGCGGTGGACAATACGGCCATCCTCTTCAAGGCCGTCAAGCCCAAAGGCGGCGAAATGCCCGTTGTGATGGGAGCCGGCGGTTCGGGTATCCTGCTGCACGAGGCCATCGGTCATGCTTTCGAGGCCGACTTCAACCGTAAGAAGACGTCTATCTTCAGCGACCTGCTGGGCAAGAAGGTGTGCAACGAGCACATCAACGTGGTGGACGACGGTACCATCCCCTTCAACCGCGGCTCGGTCAACTTCGACGACGAAGGTGTGGAAGGTCAGAAGACCTACATCGTGAAGGAAGGCATACTGACGAGCTATCTGCACGACCGCATCAGCGCCAAGTTCTACGGCGTGGCTCCTACCGGAAACGGACGCCGCGACACCTTCCGCTGCACGCCTATTCCCCGTATGCGTGCCACGTACATGGAGGCTGGCAACGTACGCGAAGAAGACATCATCTCTACCGTCAAGCAGGGCATCTATGCACAGAACTTCACCAACGGACAGGTGCAGATCGGTGCAGGCGACTTTACGTTCTTCGTCAAGTCGGGCTACCTCATCGAGAACGGTAAGCTGACGCAACCCATCAAGGACATCAACATCATCGGTAACGGTCCCAAGGCACTGGCCGACATCACCATGGTGGCCGATAATGCCAAGATAGACAACGGCACCTGGACGTGCGGTAAGGACGGACAGTCGTGCCCCGTCACCTGCGGTATGCCTTCGGCTCTGGTCAGCAAACTGACGGTAGGTGGAGAATAAGGAAAATGAAGAATGAAGAATGAGGAATGAAGAATTAGTTACCATTAATCATTAATAAAGAACATGATAACAGACAATAATAAGAAACTGGCACAATGGGCAATGGACTTTGCCCTGAAGAACGGATGCCAGGCAGCCAAACTGGTGTTGTATGCCAACTCCAATTCGTCGTTTGAGCTGCGCAACGGAAAGATGGACCGCCTGCAACAGGCATCGGAAGGCGGACTGGCCATCAGCTTGTATGTAGACGGTCGCTACGGTTCGTACTCTACCAACCGGCTGGACAAGAAAGAACTGGAAACCTTCATCAAGAACGGCATTGAGTCGACACGCTATCTGGCTCCCGACGAGTCGCGCGTGCTGGCCGACCCCAGCCGATACTACAAAGGCGGCAAGCCCGACCTGAAACTGTTCGACAACCGCTTCTACGACATCAACCCCGACGACAAAGTGGAACTGGCCCGTGTGGCAGCCGACGAAGTGATGGGCAAGGACGAGCGGATTATCTCGGTCGATACTTCCTACAGCGACGGCGAAAGCGCAGCCTACCGCCTGATAAGCAACGGCTTCGAAGGCGAAGAGAAGAGCACCTGGTACTCGGTTTCGGCCAGTGTAGCCGTCAGAGGCGAGGGCGAGGCTCGTCCGTCAGATTACTGGTACGGCAGCAGTCTCTTCTACGACCAGTTGCCGAAGACCGGCATCGGCTCCAAGGCGCTGGAGCGGGTATTGCGTAAGTTGGGACAGCGGAAGGCGAAGTCGGGCAAATACACCATGGTGCTGGACCCCATGACTTCGGGCAGTCTGCTCAGCCCGATGCTCAGTGCCCTCTATGGCTCGTCGTTGCAGCAGAAGAACTCGTTCCTGCTCGACAAGCTGAATCAGCAGGTAGGCTCCACGAAGCTGACGCTGAAGGACGAACCCCACCTGATAGGAGCCAACGGTGCCCGCTACTTCGACTCGGAAGGTGTGGCCACAGAACCGCGGCTCATTTTCGACAAGGGCGTACTGAAGACTTACTTCATCGATACTTACAATGCCAAGAAGATGGGCGTGGCACCTACCATCAGTTTGCCGTCGCTGCTGATTCTGGAGCCGGGCAACAAGGACCTGAACGGACTGGTGGCCGACGTACAGAACGGTATCCTGGTGACGGGACTGAACGGCGGAAACAGCAACAGCAGCTCGGGCGACTTCTCGTACGGTATCGAAGGTTTCCTGATCGAGAACGGCAAGCTGACGCAACCCGTCAACGAAATGAACGTCACGGGCAACATGGTGCAGCTGTGGAGCTCGCTGGTCGAGGTGGGCAACGATGCTATGCTGAACCGTTCGTGGCGCATCCCTTCGCTGGTATTCGACGGCATCAGCTTCAGCGGACTGTAACGGACAGCGTCCGCTGGGCTTCACACTCGTATACGGGCTAATGGCCCGAAAGGGCGTTCGGTAAGTTCGCCTGCACACAGAGAGGGTGTGTCAGATTAAGATGATATCTCTTAATGCTGGCACACCCTCTCTCTTTTTGTATTCTTCTGCGGAGCGTCGCTCTACAGCAACCCCAACAGCTCAAGCAACGTCGGCGTGAACAGGGCGGTGAAGATGCCGTTCAGCGTCAGGGCCAGGCTGGCGAAGGCGCCGTACTTGCGGCTGACGTCCATCGCGGCCGAGGTGCCTACGGCGTGTGCGGCGGCTCCCATCGAGAGGCCTTGCGCCATGGGACTCTGCACGCCCGTCAGGCGCATCATTCGGAAACCGAGGATGCCGCCCAGCAGACCTACACAGACGACGACGGCTGCCGTCAGCGAGGGGATGCCGCCCAGCGACTTGGCCACCTCCATGGCGATGGGGGTAGTGACGGACTTAGGCGCCAGCGAGTAGATGATTTCGTTCGAGGCACCCATCAGTTTGGCAATGAGCACGACGGACACGACGCCCACCACGCATCCGGCCAGCTGCGACAGGATGATGGGCAGAATCTGCTTTTTGATGGTCTCCAGTTGCAGATACAGGGGCACGCCCAGGGCCACGACGGCCGGTTTCAGCCAGAACTCGATGAGGTGGCCCGCCTCGTTGTAGGTGGTGTATTCGATGTGTGCCATCTTCAGGAAGATGATGAGCACAGCTATAGTAATCAGGATGGGGTTGAGCAGCATGATGCCGGTCTTCTTCTGCAACAGCTTCGACAGGAAGAAGACGCCGAAGGTGACGGCCAGCAGGAAAAAGTTGTTTTCGAGATAATTCATTTCTGTTTACGGGTTAAGGGATGACGATGGAAATAACGGTGCAGAAGCTGGTGTACCCAGCCGGTCGAGACAAGTACCAGGGCGGTACTGGCTACCGTAGCAATGACGATGGGCCAGAACTCGGCGGCGATGACGTCGAAGTAGAGTATCAGTGCCACGCCGGGCGGCACGAAGAAAAATCCTAGATTGGCTACCAGAAAGTCGGACATGCCCTGTACCCAGTGCAGCTTGATCCAACCCAGTTTCAGGAAGAGGGTGAGCAGCAGCATCCCGATGATGCTGGACGGCAGTTTGACGCCCGTCAGCCAGACAATCAGTTCACCCAAGGCAAGGCATCCGAAGAGGATGGCGCATTGACGAATCATAATACTGTTAAGCTAAAAAAAGTAATACCTTATTGTACATTTCGCTCCGGCGGAGTCGCTCCCCGTCGGGCGGTTATACTGAAAACGGCTGCAAAGGTAGCGATTCTATCGGTCGGTTGTGCCGTCGGGAGGGGAAAAAGTTATCGTTTGCGGCGCACTTGTGTGGCTCGCGAGCAACACTTGCACGGCTCGCGAGAGACACTTGCACGGCTCACGAGCGACACCTGCACGGCTCGCACCCCCGAAGCGCGGCTGTCGGTCGTCGGCGGTTTGTGTTAAATTTTCCAATATTTATCATTTCTCCCACAAAATAGCCCCGAATTGCAATGTTGATATTGCAAAATTGTGTATTTTTGCAGCGTGAATTACACAGATTACTTCCGGTTATTCTTATACACTATATATTATCATGCAAAGATTAATTAACGAAATCGTTGAGCGCGCCAAAGCAAACCGCCAACGCATTGTTCTTCCCGAAGGAACCGAAGAACGCACCTTGAAAGCTGCCAACCAGATTTTGACAGACGGAGTAGCCGACCTGATTCTGCTGGGTAACCCGGCCGAAATCGAAGCCTGCGCCAAAGAGTGGGGCTTGGGCAACATCGGTAAAGCCACCATCATCGACCCCGCAAACCATCCTAAGATGGAAGAGTACGCACAGTTGCTCTGCGAACTGCGCAAGAAGAAAGGCATGACCATCGAAGAAGCCCGCAAGCTGGTGCTCGACCCGCTCTACCTGGGCTGCCTCATGATAAAGAACGGCGACGCCGACGGTCAGCTGGCCGGTGCTCGCAACACGACGGGCGACGTACTGCGTCCTGCCCTGCAGATCATCAAGACCGCTCCGGGCATCACCTGCGTATCGGGTGCCATGCTGTTGCTCACCCACGCTCCCGAATACGGTAAGAACGGTGTCCTCGTCATGGGCGACGTAGCCGTAACACCCGTGCCCGATGCCGGACAGCTGGCACAGATTGCCGTCTGCACCGCACGCACCGCACGCGCCGTTGCCGGACTCGATCCGAAAGTGGCCATGCTGAGCTTCTCGACCAAAGGTTCGGCCAAGCACGAAGTAGTAGACAAGGTAGTTGAGGCCTTGAAGATAGCCAAGGAAATGGCTCCCGACATCGCCATCGACGGCGAATTGCAGGCCGATGCCGCCCTCGTGCCCGAAGTAGGTGCCAGCAAGGCTCCGGGTTCGTCCATCGCCGGACATGCCAACGTACTCGTTGTGCCCAGCCTCGAAGTAGGTAACATCTCCTACAAGCTCGTTCAGCGTCTGGGTCACGCCGACGCCGTAGGCCCCATCCTGCAAGGTATCGCACGTCCCGTGAACGACCTGTCGCGCGGATGCTCTATCGAGGACGTTTACCGCATGATCGCCATCACTGCCAACCAGGCCATCGCAGCCAAGGAAGGCAAGTAATTACGGTTTGCTGACGCGGATTGGCGCGGCGTTCAACCGCCCATCCGTTATTCATTTTTAATTTTTAATTCTTAATTCTTTATGAAAATCTTAGTTCTGAACTGCGGAAGTTCATCCATCAAATATAAGCTGTTCGACATGGACAGCAAGTCGGTCATCGCACAGGGCGGTATCGAGAAAATCGGCTTGCCCGATTCGTTCCTGAAGCTGACTTTGCCCAACGGCGAAAAGAAGATTCTGGAGAAAAACATTCCCGAACACACCGTAGGCGTAGAGTTCATCCTCAACACGCTGACCAGCCCCGAGTACGGAGCCATCAAGTCGCTCGACGAAATCAATGCCGTAGGCCACCGCATGGTGCACGGCGGCGAAAAGTTCAGCAAGTCGGTACTGCTGACCAAGGAAGTGCTCGACGCCTTCACCGCCTGCAACGACCTGGCCCCGCTGCACAACCCCGCCAACCTGAAAGGCGTTCATGCCATCGAAGCCATCCTGCCCAACGTGCCGCAGATTGGCGTCTTCGACACCGCCTTCCATCAGACCATGCCCGACTACGCCTACATGTACGCTGTTCCCTACGAACTGTACGAGAAGTACGGCGTGCGCCGCTACGGCTTCCACGGAACGTCACACCGCTACGTATCGCAGCGCGTATGCGAGTTCTTAGGCGTGAAACCCGAAGGACAGCGCATCATCACCTGCCACATCGGTAACGGTGGTTCCATCACCGCCATCAAGGACGGCAAGTGCGTGGACACCAGCATGGGTCTCACTCCGCTCGAAGGCCTTATGATGGGTACACGCAGCGGTGACATCGACGCCGGTGCCGTCAGCTTCATCATGGAGAAGGAAGGACTCGACCCACAGGGCATCTCGAACCTGCTCAACAAGAAGAGCGGCGTGATGGGTATCTTCGGCAAGTCGAGCGACATGCGCGACCTCGAAAACGCCGTTGCCGAGGGCGACCCGAAAGCACGTCTGGCCGAGAACATGTACTTCTACCGCATCAAGAAATACATCGGTGCCTATGCTGCCGCACTGGGTGGCGTGGACATCATCGTCTTCACCGGCGGTGTGGGCGAAAACCAGGCTTCGGCTCGCTGGGGTGCCTGCTCCGGCCTCGAATACATGGGCGTGAAGCTCGATGCCGAGAAGAACAAGGTGCGCGGCGAGGAAATGGTCATCTCGACCGACGACTCGAAAGTGAAAGTAGTAGTCATCCCCACCGACGAGGAGCTGATGATTGCTTCAGATACTGTAGCTATACTGAACAACTAATATTATAGGAATTATCTTTCTTCATGCAAGGGTGTGTCCGTGGTGGATGCACCCTTTTTTGCATGCTTCCCGTCCTTCCCCCATTTGCTTTTGGGGCAGTCATGGAATGGAGTTTCCGCGTAATCGAAATGCAACAAGGTTGCAAACAGAATGTTAAGGGGGCGTAATTTTCCCGTAACCGGCAATCCCTTATTTTGCCGCCGAATTAAAACAACGATTATGAAACGGAAATTCTTAGAGAGATGTATGTTATGCCTTGCCGTCGGACTGCTGTGCTGCAATCTGCCGGCATTGGCTGCAAGCGGCGGTCGTCTGCCTGTTTCGGTGGACCAGGTCCGTGTAAAGATATTAGTGAATGGCTGTGTAGTCGATGCCGCAGGCGAACCCCTTCCGGGCGCTACGGTGCGCGAGCGTGCCACGGGCAACGGTACGGTGACCAATATCGACGGTAACTTTTCGTTGTCCGTTTCGTCCGAGGCCGTACTCGAAGTCAGCTTTGTGGGCTATGCCACCAAAGTGGTTCCCGTGGCGGGACAACAGCAACTGAAGGTGGTACTCGAAGAAGACGCTGCCGCGCTGGACGAAGTCGTGGTGGTGGGCTATGGCATCCAGAAGAAAGTCAACCTGTCCGGTTCGGTGGACCAGATCGGTGCCAAAGAACTTGAGAAACGCCCCATTGCCGATCTTTCGCGAGGCTTGCAGGGCATGATTCCTAACCTGAACATCGACTTCACCAGCGGCGAGCCGGGAAAATCGGCCAACATCAACATCCGTGGCGAGGCCTCCATCAATGGCGGAAGTCCGCTGATTCTGATCGATGGTGTGTCGGCCAACGTAGAAGAGATGAACCGTCTGCTGCCCGAAGACATCGAAAGCCTTTCGGTCCTGAAGGATGCTTCGTCGGCCGCCATCTACGGTGCGCGTGCCGCTTTCGGTGTCATACTTATTACCACCAAGCAGGGCAATAGCGACCGTATACAAGTGGATTACAACGGCAACTTTGCCTGGAAACGTCCTTCGTCGCTGACCGAGAAGACTTCCGATCCCTATATTTACCTGAAGCTGAAGAACATCGCCGTGCTCAATACTCCCTGGAGTTCGGGACACGTCACCAGTGACGAACGCCTCGAATGGGCACGCCAGCGTTCGGACAATCCCGACGGCACTCCCTCGGTGCGCCTGAACCCGCTGGACGAGACCCAGTGGGAGTACATGGGCAACCGTGACTGGACCGACTACTACCTGAACCATAACACCTTCACCCAGACGCATCAGGTATCGGTGTCGGGGCGGACGGAGAAGACCCGTTTTTACCTTTCCGGCGGCTACGATGACGAGAACGGTATCTTTTCGGGCATTGTGGACAACGATAAGTACCGCCGCTACAGCATGCGTAGCAAGGTGAGCTATGACGTATGGGACTGGCTGACCCTTTCGAACAACACCTCTTACGTGGTGACCGAACGTAAAAAACCGAGCTATTATGATATGAGTGTGTTCTTCGACCTCGAACCGCACGACATGGACCGCAACCCCGATGGCACTTGGGCCAGCGGCGAACTGGGTACGGCTTTGGCCCAGCTGGTCGATGGCGGTCAGGAGAAGGATACTTACGGACGCCTTCAGAGCACCTTCTCCGGTGAACTGAACTTCTGGAAACGTATGCTGGTAATCAATGCCAACTTCACCTTCATGAAGGGACATCAGGAATACGACTGGTACAAGACTCCCTACCAGGTAGGTTACGGCCCGGACGATATCCGCGAGCAGGGCGAAAGCCGTGCCTGGAAGGAAAGCACAGACGACCTGTACACGGTGTTCGAAGTGTATGGTACCTTCAACAAGTTGTTTCGCGACCGCCATCAGGTGACCGCCATCCTGGGCTTCAATCAGGAGTACAACCGTTCCGACAACTTCCATTCCGAGCGCTACGACATCATCTCTACTGCTCTGCCTTCCATCGGTTTGGCTTCCGGCACCCAATACGTCGGCCAGACCTACCGTGACTGGGCCATCCGTGGTTGCTTTTTCCGTGCCAACTATTCGTACGACAACCGCTATATCTTCGAGTTGAACGGCCGTTACGACGGTACGTCCCGTTTCCCCAAGAACAAGCGTTTCGGCTTCTTTCCCTCGGGCTCGGTAGCCTGGAGGGTGGACAGCGAATCGTTCTTCGACGGCCTGCGCGACATCTTCTCTCAATTCAAGCTCCGCGCTTCTTACGGTTCGCTGGGCAATCAGCTGGTGAGCGAATACGGTTACATTCCTTATATGAGTTCGCAGTTGGGCAGTTACATCATTGACGGCGAACTGCAGCAGACGGTGACTTCGCCCGACTTGGTATCGTCGGCCTACACCTGGGAGGAAGTACGTACTGTCAATGGCGGTATTGACCTGGGCTTCTTGGACAACAAGCTGACGGCCTCGTTCGATTTCTATCGTCGCGACACCAAAGGAATGCTTACCATGGGCCGCGAGCTGCCCGGTGTGTTGGGCAAGGAAGAACCGCAGGAGAACGCCGCCAACCTGAAGACGCGCGGCTGGGAACTGAGTATCGGCTATCAGGACGAGTTCCGCCTGGCCGGAAAACCCCTGAACTGGGCGGCCCGCTTCATCCTGTCGGACAGCCGTACGTGGATCACTAAGTTCGACAATCCTACCCGCAACCTGACGCAGTATTACGAAGGGCAGGAAATCGGAGAAATCTGGGGATTGCAGAGCGATGGCCTGTTCAGCAGCAAGGACGAAATAGCAGCCTTGGACGAAACCGAAATCATCCCTTGGGGAGCACTCGAAATTGTAGAAGGTTGGCCCAAGTACAAAGACCTGGACGGCGACCACCGCATCACCAAAGGGTCGGTCACGGTAGACGATCCGGGCGACCTGAGCGTTATCGGTAATTCGGCTCCCCGTTTCCGCTTCGGCCTGAATCTGAGTGCCGAATGGAACGGAATCGATGTAGCCGTCTTCCTGCAAGGCATCGGCAAGCGCGACTTCTATCCGCAAAGTTACTTGTACTGGGGCTTCTACCAGCAACCCTACAGCGGCGGACAGTTGCACACTTTCGACTTCTACCGCCCCACAACGGACAGCGAGGTCGACATGGCTAAGCATTCGCAATCGTACATCGCCGCCGGACTGGCCAACCAGAACCTTGATGCCAGATACCCCATCCTGCAATCGTGGCTGGCCGATAAGAACCTGGGAACCCGCATCGACCAGGCGATGGGCCTGGCCATTCCCCAGACAGGCTACATGCTGAATGCCGCTTACCTGCGTGTGAAGAACATCACCGTCGGCTATACGCTGCCGCAAGAGTGGGTACGCAAAGCCCGATTGAGCCGGGTGCGTGTATTTGTCAGTGCCGACAACCTGTGCGAATGGAGCGGAGTGAAGCCTTACTTCGATCCCGAGTCCATTACCGATACGTCTTCTTTCGGCTATGTTTATCCTTTCAACCGCCAGTTCTCCTGCGGGCTTAACGTAACATTCTAAAATTACAAACGACAATGAGAAATCTGATTATACCTTCCCTGGCTCTTTCAGTCACTTTGCTGCTGGCTACTTCGTGCAACGATTCGTTTATGGATCGGCAACCCCATACGGAAATCGGTGTGGAATCGTATTTCAATACCGAACGCGACTTGCAGATGTATTGTTACGGTCTGGTCAACACACCAGGTTACAGCTACGACTCCGACGAGGGTACCGACGATGTAGCCACGACTTCGAACGTCGAAATCAAGAACATCATGACATCGCCCAATCCCAACTCGGTCACCATCAATGCCGGCTGGAGCTGGGAGCGTCTGTACGACATCAACTTCTTCCTGGCCAACTGCGGACGCGCCAAAGTGACCGAAGATGTCCTGGCCCACTATCAGGGTGTAGCCCGTTACTACCGCGCCGCCTTCTATATGGATAAGGTGAAAACCTATTCCGATGTGCCTTGGTACGATAAAGTGCTCACCACCGACGACCCGGACCTGTATAAGGCTCGCGACTCGCGCGACTTCGTTATCGGCAAGATATTCGAAGACTACCAGTTTGCAGCCGAACACGTCCGTGCCACCGAACCTTTAGGTGCCATCAACAAGTGGATTGTACTGGCTACCATGGCCCGCCATGCCCTGTACGAAGGCACCTACCGCAAGTATCACGACGAACTGAACCTGCAGGCTACGGCCGACACTTATCTGCGTATTGCGGCCGATGCCGCTTCGGAAATCATGGAGGAGGGCGGTTTCCGGATTTATAATACCGGAAAACCTGACGAGGACTATTATACATTGTTCAATAGTCCCGACCTGACGACCAATCCCGAAATGATACAGGCACATTACTACGAGAACGACGTGGCCGAAAACGGATTCTGGGCCTACATGTTCGGCAACTACATTCCCTGTCCCACGAAAGATCTGGTACAGGCCTACCTGATGAAGGACGGTTCCTACTATTCTTCGCAGCCCGACTATCGGACCCGTCAGTTTGTCGATGAGTTCAAGGACCGCGACCCGCGCATCTATCAGACACTGGCTTATCCGGGCTGGGAGCTGATCAACACCATGACCTACGCCACGGGTGCCGGTATCTACGTGCAGACGTTCAACAAGAATTTCTCCGGATATCATCAGATCAAGGGCTTCATCAACAACAAGGAAGAAAACTACTACGTGGGCATCGATTTTCCCGTCATCCGCTATGCCGAAGTACTGCTGACCTATGCCGAGGCCAAGGCCGAATTGGGCGAACTGACGCAAGACGTGCTCGACCAAACCGTGAACCTGCTGCGCGACCGTGCCGGAATGCCCCACCTGCAAATGAATCCGCCCGTCGATCCGGTGATGGCAGCAGCCTTCCCCGGCGTTGAGTCGACGCTGCTCGAAATCCGTCGCGAACGTCGTGTCGAACTGGTGTTCGAAGGATTCCGCTTCGACGACCTCATGCGCTGGCATGCCGGCAAACTGCTCGAAAAGGAACCGGAAGGCCTGTACTTCCCGAGTCTGGGCAAATTTGACCTGACGGGCGATGGCATCGAGGATATTTATCTGATACCTTCCTCGCAGTCCATCCCTGCCGAAGAAGACAAAGAAACCAATGCTTTGGGCGAGAAACTGGTCTATTACCGTGCCGGAACCATCGACGACCAGAATGCCACCGTTTATCTGAGTGAAGGCGATCATGGTACCATTCAGACCATCAAGGACATGGGTACTTTCCAGGAACCGAAGTTCTACTATCGTCCCATTCCCCGTCACGAGATGGATCTGAATCCCAATCTGGGACCGCAACTCTTCGGCTGGGAATGATCCCTCCCCGCAAGCATTCAATGAATAACTCTTTTAAAACAATACGAAAATGAGAAAAGGATTTTTATCAAAGTGGGTGGTCCTGTGCTGTTGTGCTGTCAGTCTGGCTTCCTGCAATCAGACTGACCGGCAGAATCAGTCTCAACAACCTGCCATCAAACTGACGTTTGCTTATTTGACTGATGTCCACCTGAACAAGGACAATAGCGGCAATGGCAACGAAGGCCTGAAGAAGGCCCTGAAGGTCGCTGCCGACCAAGGAGCCGAATTTGTACTTTTTGGCGGAGACAATGCCGATACCGACCAGCTGGGCGATGCCGAAGTGACTGCCGATACCTTGCATGCACGCTTTGCAAGGTTGGTGAAGGAGTCCGGACTGCCGGCCCATTTCACCATCGGAAACCACGACCGGTTCTACCTGGCCGGGGGAAAAGCCGATACACTGGGTTTTGGAATGTTCGAGAAACATTATGGCAAGACTTACGGTTCGTTCACGCAGAAAGGTGTTCATTTTGTTACCCTCAACAGTCTTTATCCGCAGGGTGGTGAGGCACCCTACAGCGTAGGCGCCGAGCAATTGGCCTGGCTGAAGGCCGACCTTGACACAGTGAGCCCTCAGACGCCGGTCATTGTTTCGCTTCACGTGCCCATGCTGTCGCTCTATTATCCCGTAGTGGAAGGTACGATGAAGGCCTGGGATATGATTGCCGACAGCAAGGCTGTGGTTGACTTGCTGAAGGAGCACAATACGCAACTCGTCCTGCAGGGACACCAGCACATCTACGAGCAGATTCAGGAACGCGACTTGTGGTTTGTCACTGCCGGTGCCGTGTCGGCATGCTGGTGGCAAGGACCTTTCTTGACTACGCAGGAAGGCTTCCTTTTGGTCAAAGTGGACGAAAACAACCGCATCTCTTGGGAGTACATTGACTATGGATGGGAAGTACCCGGAAAATAACCCGATAATCATAAAATGAAAAAATGAAAACGAAACGATTGCTGATGACGGCAGTTTTGGCTGCCGCCTGCTGGAGCGGAATGTATGCCCAGCAAACACAAGAGCTGCCCGACCGTATCAAGATGGGGCAGGAGAGAGTGAAAGTACGGCGTGACATCAGTCTGCCTCAGATTGACGGATACGACTTGCTGAAGTGCGATTTCCACATCCATACCGTCTTTTCTGACGGCATCGTGTGGCCTTCACTTCGTGTCAACGAGGCATGGGAAGAAGGTCTTGATGCCATTGCCTTGAGCGACCACGTAGAGGGACAACCTGCCCGCGAAGGCATGAAGAAGGGCGACCTGGATCTGGCTTTTAAGAATGCCGAGGATGAGGCGCTGCGGCGCGGCATCATTCTGATTAAGGGAGCCGAAATAAGCCGTTCCATGCCCCCCGGACATCTTAATGCCCTCTTTTTGAACGATGTGGATGCCTTGCAGAAGGACGACGTTGTGGAAGCACTGCGCGAGGCACACAGGCAGGGAGCCTACATCTTTTGGAATCATCCGGGATGGAACGTCAAGGAAGTGAAGTGGCACGACATGCACGAACGGCTCTGGAAGGAAGGCTTGCTGAACGGCATCGAAGTGTTCAACGAGTTCGAGTGGTATCCCAAAGCACTGGAATGGGCCAAGGAAAAGAAACTGACGCTGATGGCCAATACCGACGTGCACGATGTCATCGAGCGCCTGTATGACAGGACGCAGGTGTCACACCGTCCTCTGACCCTCGTGCTGGCCAAGGAACATACGGCGGCTGCCATTAAGGAAGCTCTCTTTGGCGGGCGTACGCTCATCTGGTTCTACGATACGCTGATAGGCAAGGAAGACTATCTGAAGAAGTTCTTCGAAGGAGCTGTCCGTGTGCAGCCTTCACACTATGCAACAGAGGCTTCGGCTTACGTGACGGTGACCAATACGTGCGACGTCCCCTTCAGACTTGAGGCGGCTTCGGAAGTCAAGGGCTATCCGTCATGTGTCCAGCTGCCGGCAAGGGCTTCAGTCGTTGTGTCGGTACCCAAAAACGGCACTAACCCCGTTGCTTACAAGGTAACCAACCTGCTGACAGCCTATGAACAGTGCATTGAAGTTTCGTTGTTTTAACGGAAAAGAGGAGTGAAGGTAGGCCGAAAATGCCTACCTTTGCTTGTATTATTAACCATTATATCATAGTTATGAAACGATTGACGTATTTGATGCTCTTCCTGCTGGTGGCCTTGGCGGCAAAAGCACAGCAGGCAAAGTATGTATTCTATTTCATTGGCGACGGCATGGGCCTGAACCAGGTGAACACTACCGAAATGTACCTGGGCGAACAACAGGGACGCATCGGCACAGAGCCCCTCTGCTTTGCTTCCTTCCCCGTGGCAGGCATGGCCACCACGTTCTCGGCTTCCAACTCCATCACCGACTCGTCGGCAGGCGGAACAGCCCTTGCCACCGGTGTGAAGACCTATAACGGCGCCATCGGCGTAGATGGCAACAAGGAACGGGTAATGAGCGTGGCCGAGCGTGCCAAACGTGCCGGCAAGAAGGTGGGTGTCACCACCAGCGTCAGTGTCGATCACGCCACTCCGGCAGCCTTCTATGGGCACCAGCCCGACCGTAGCATGTACTACGAGATAGCCCTCCAGCTGCCCGAAGCCGGTTTCGACTTCTATGCAGGCAGCGGTTTCCTGAAGCCCGCCCGCACGTTCGACAAGAAAGATGCTCCCAGCATTTACCCCATCATCGAGCAGGCCGGATACACCATCGCCCGCGGGATTGACGAATATCAGGCCAAGGCCGGTGATGCCGACAAGATGGTGCTGATTCAGAAAGACGGTACCGACGCATCGAGCCTGCCTTATGCCATCGACCGCAACGAGGGCGACATGACGCTGGCACAGATCACCGAGAGCGCCATCGACTTCCTGTCGCGCGACAACAAGAAGGGCTTCTTCCTCATGGTCGAGGGTGGAAAAATTGACTGGGCTTGCCACAGCAACGATCCCGCCACGATGGTCAAGGAAGTCATCGACATGGACAACGCCGTCCGTGTGGCTTACGAATTCTATAAGAAACACCCCAAAGAGACGCTGATTGTGATTACAGCCGACCACGAAACCGGTGGATTGGGACTGGGCAACAGCAACTACACGCTGAACCTCAAGTCGCTCGATTGTCAGAAACAGTCGGTTGACCTGTTGTCGCGCGCCATCACCGACCTTCGCAAAGCCAAGGGCAACAAAGCCACTTGGGAAGACGTGAAAGCCTTGCTGACCGAACGCATGGGCTTCTGGGGCGAACTGACACCCACCTGGGAGCAGGAGAAGATGTTGCGAGACGAGTTCGAATCGTCCTTTGTCCGCAATAAGGTAGTCTTCGAAGAGAGCCTCTACTCGAAGACCGAACCGCTGGCCGCCGTTGCCAAGAAGGTACTGAGCCAGATGTCGAAGCTGGGTTGGACCACCGGAAGCCACTCGGCCGAATACGTACCTGTATTTGCCGTAGGTGCCGGCTCGAAGCTCTTCATGGGCAAGATGGACAATACGGACATCCCGAAACGCATTGCCAAGGCTGCCGGTTACAAGTGGTAACCCACCGCGGCCTTGCGCCGGGCGCAAGCTGAAGAGGGTGCATTAAGCAGAAGAACTGATTTTTTTAGGCACGGATTACACGGATTTTCACGGATTGCTTTATTCTTTCCTCCGTGATTTTCCGTGTAATCCGTGCCTAAAATTTGTAACCTGTTCTTGTGCTTAATACACCCTCTTTATATAATATACAGTAGTCGGCTTTTACAGCTTCGTTTCCCCTTCGATGAACTCTTCGAGGAAAAGGTTTTCACCGTCGAATACGGCGTACGAGAAGTAATTGATCCAGTCGCCCAGGATGACGATGCGCGAGGTGGCGCTCAGCATCAGATCGAGCTCGATGTGGCGGTGTCCGTAGATGAAGAAGTTGATGTCGGGATGGCTCTTCAGATAGTCCTTGGTGTAGAGCACCAGGAACTCGTTGTTTTCGCCCATGTAGTCGGGTTCCTTGCCGTTCACGCGCTTCAGGCGGCTGTGCTTGGCCCAGTTCAGCCCGAACTCCATGCTCCAGCGCGGATGCAGGGCCGAGAAGAGGGTTTGCAGGGTACGGCTGTGGAACATGGTGCGCAGCATCTTGAACTTGCGGTCGGGGTCGCCCAGCCCGTCGCCGTGGGCCAGGTAGAACTCTTTCCCGTAGATTTCGGTGGTCAGGGGGTGGCGGTGCAGGATGACGCCGCACTCCTTGGTCAGATAGTCGCCGCACCAGATGTCGTGGTTGCCCGTGAAGAAGTGCACTTCCACGCCTAAGTCGGTCAGTTCGGACAGTTTGCCCAGGAAGCGCGTATATCCCTTGGGCACGACGGTCTTGAATTCGTACCAGAAGTCGAACATGTCGCCCAGCAGATAGACGGCAGCTGCCTTGTGCTTGATGCTGTCCAGAAAGTTGACTAAGCGGCGTTCCTGCGTCCGCCCGTGTTCGATGGCCCGTGAGCCGAGGTGTGCGTCGGAAAGGAAATATACGTTCTTCATATCAGGCTTGATGTTAGGGGTTGGCGTTTATCTTTATTTGAACAGTTCGTCCAAGTATTTGTAGAAGGCGGGATCTTCGCCTACCACTACTTTGGCGATTTTGCCTTGCGGGTCGATGACGATCTTGGTGGGATATCCTTGTATGCCGTACTTCACGGTGATGTCTGCCTCGTCCGTATTGCGCACGTGCAGCCAGGGCAGTTCGTGTTCCTTGACGGCAGCTTTCCATTTCTCTTCCGTGTCGCGGCAGTCGATGCCCAGTATCTCCATGCGATCTTTATACTTGGTGTAGTATTTCTTCATGTCGGGGATGCCTTTGATGCACCAGCCGCACCAGCTACCCCAGAAGTCCAGCACCACGTACTTGCCACGCAGCGACGACAGGGTGAGGTCGTTGCCCTGTAGGTCTTTCAGGGTGAAGTCGGGGGCGTCGGCGCCTTCTGTGATGTTCTTTTGTGCTTCTTTGCGGGCTTTCTGTTGGGCGATAGCTTCTATCATGGCGCGATAGAGCGAAGCCATCGGACCATTCTGTGCCTTTTCGCCGACAAGGTCAAGCAGGTCGCTTGCGGTTCTGCCCATATCGGATATCAGATAAACGGAGAGATCTTCGTCGGGGTGCTGACGGATGTAGTCTTCCTTCACCTTTTGCATATCGGCATGGATAGGTTCATAGAGCTGTCGCAACGAGTCGATGCGTTCGGGCGTCAGTGTTCCTTTGCTCTGCATGTCGATGATGACTTGTGTCACTTTGTGCATCTTGTCCTCATAGGGCTTGTACTGTTTGCGCACTTCTTCGTAGGCCTGGTGGAAGGCATTTCCTTTCAGATGGTAGTCGTCCATGGAGCCGCTTACCTCCACTGTCTCGCCGGGGAAGGCTACTACGCCGATTGTCTGGCGAAGCGATGCTGCTTCGGCACCATTACTGGGTTTGGCATAGAAATAGGCTTCCATCGGTACACTGTCGTTCTTAAGCTGGAAGGAGAATTGCCCATTCTGCATGGCAATTGTATCCCTTTGTACCGCGCTTCGGCTCAGGTCCGACAGGGCAAAGTAGTTTACTATCAGTGTATCACTTTCTATACCGGTCAGGTTGCCGGTGATGGTAGTCTGTTTCGGTGCAGGCTGGCAGGCGCAGAGCAGTGCGGTGGCGGCCAGCAGGCTGAGTTGTTTCTTGTTCATGGTATGTAGTTTTATTCGTTATAGGAATCCTAATTCCAGTTTGGCTTCTTCGCTCATCATGTCCTTGTCCCATTCGGGTTCGAAGACGAGGTTGATGGTGGCGGCACTGACGCCTTCGATGCTCTCTATCTTCTGGCGGATGTCTTCCATGATGAAGTCGGCCGCGGGACAGTTGGGAGCGGTGAGGGTCATGTCGATGTTGACGCTACCGTCGTCGGCTACGTCTATCTTGTAGATGAGGCCCAGGTCGTATACGTTGACGGGTATTTCGGGGTCGTATACGGTTTTGAGCATGGCTACTATTTTCTCTTCTATTTCAAATCGGGTCATACGAATTGCGTTGTTAAGGGTTGTTTATGGTGGCAAAGCTATGTATTTTAATTGAAACGGCAAAATCGTAGACCGTGGTTTCTTGTGTGCTGTGCGGGTCAGAGGGCGCCTTCGTCGGCGAAGCTGTAGTAGCTGCCGTCGGTGACGATGAGGTGGTCGGTGAGGCGTATGTTCATGATTTGCGCGGCTTGCCGGATGCGGTCGGTCAGACGGCGGTCGTCGTTGCTGGGGCGGGTGTTGCCCGAGGGGTGGTTGTGGACGAGTATCAGCTGGGTGGCACGGCGCAGCAGGGCTTCACGCAGGATGGTGCGTACGTCGGCGGTAGTCTGGTCGATGCCTCCGCGGCTGATGCAGATTTTGTCGATTACTTTTCCGGCCTGGTTGAGGAGGAGTATCCAGAACTCTTCGGTAGGCAGGTCGCACATCAGGGGGTGGAACAGCTCGTAGATGTCGGTCGAACAGCGGATGGCAGGGCGCTCGGCAGGTTGGCTCAGTTTGCGGCGTCTGCCTAGTTCGAGGGCGGCCATGATGGTGATGCTCTTGGCAGGACCCAGCCCCTTGAAGCGGGCAAAGTCGCGCATTTCCCACTTGCCCAGTTGGTTGAGGTCGTTGCCGCAGGCGTTCATCACGCGTTGCATCAGTGTTACGGCGCTTTCTTCGGCATTGCCCGAGCCGATGAGGATGGCCAGCAGTTCGGCGTCGCTCAGGGCTTCGGCACCTTTCAGCATCATCTTTTCGCGGGGGCGGTCTTCAGCAGCCAGTTGCTTGATGGTGAGTTTGTTCATAGTTTTTTTAGTTGACGAGTTGACGAGTTGACAAGTTGACAAGTTGACAAGTTGACAAGTTGACAAGGGGACAAGGGGACAAGGGGACGAGGAAACGAGGGGCGAGTTTTTAGTGGAAGGAGTTGACGAGTTCTCAAGTAACAAGGCCTTGTACCCTTGTCAACTCGTCAACTAGTCTCCTCGTTCCCTCGTCCCCTTGTTCACTATTTATAAAAATTCTTCTTGAATGCTTCGAATTCGCCGCGACCGCATATACATCGGTTCCACCATGCGCGCCAGAAGCCTGTGCCGTAGCCGATGAGCTGGATGTAGGCGGCAGCGATGGAGTAGAGCCCGATGCGCAGGCTGTGGTTCTGCACAGTCGAGTCGGCCATCACCAGCAGGGCATAGAGCAGCAGGGGCAGGGGCGACCAGGGGCAGAACAGGGTGCCCAGCAGCAGTACGGCGGTGCCCAGCGTGAAGAGGGCGGGCAGCAGGTGGACCAGCTTCAGCGATTCGGGGTACTTCTTGTAGAGGTTGATGCGGGCGATACCCGAGTTGTGCACCTGCTTGAAGAATTTCTTCAGGTCGGTGCGCCGCTTGTGGTAGACCCATGCGCCGGGAAACAGGCGGCAGCGGTACCCACCCTTGAAGATGCGGATGCTCAGGTCGATGTCCTCGCCGAAGCGCATGCGCGAGAAGCCGCCCAAGGCCTGATAGACGTTGCGGCGGATGCCCATGTTGAAGCTGCGGGGGTAGAACTTGTCCATCTTCTTCTTGCCGCCGCGGATGCCGCCGGTGGTGAAGAACGAAGTCATGGAGTAGTTGATGGCCTTCTGTATGGGGGTGAACGACGCGTGTGCACGGTCGGGTCCGCCAAAGGCATCGGCTGGCGCGGCTTGCAGTTCGGCCTCGACGGCGTCCAGATAGCCGGGGGGCAGGATGCAGTCCGAATCCAATATAATAAGGTATTCGCCGTGGCTGCGTTCGGCACCGTAGTTGCGGGTCTGGCCGGGGCCGGAGTTGGGCTTGGTGTAGTAGTGCAGGTCCAGCCGGTCGGCGTACTTCAGCGTCACGTCGCGGCAAGGCACTGACGAACCGTCTTCCACCACAATGACTTCAAAGTCGCGGAAGGTTTGCTCCAGCAGACTTTGCAGCAGTTCGTCCACTTCGTCGGGACGGTTGTATACGGGGATGATGAAGGAATAGCGCATGGTGTGTTTCTTTATTCTTGACGGAGGCAAATGTAGGAAAAATATTCGGTTATCGGGGAATAATGCGGGGCGATATTCATTTTTCTGTTCCGCTCCCTCCGGGCAGCACGGACGGCACTGCCTCCGGAGGCCTGCTGAGGGGTATGTCGCAGGGCTTTTGTGGTTGATTATGTTCTAACCCACGGTATGGCTATGAAAAGAAAGAAAGCAAAGATGAGTATGAGGTGGTATGTATTGTTGGCGTTTTTCCTGTGGACGGTTCCGTCGCTGGCCGACGGGCTTCAGTTTTTGGGAAATTCGTACCGCATGGAGGACCGCACCGCATACAAAGTGTTTGCCGAGGAGGCTGTACCCGAGTTCAAGAACGAGCTGGTGCTCGACTTCGAGGTGCAGATTAAGGAGTTCAACACATTCGGCTACATCTTCCGGATGAAGGACCTGAACTCGAAAAGTGTCTTCAGCTTTATCTTTACCTATAAGAACGATCGCGAAAGCGTTTTCCAAATCAATTCCGACGGAAAAGCCAGCTATGCTTCGGTCAGCTTTGTCAACGACTCCCTCCGTTGCCGTTGGTTGCCGGTCAGTTTCGGTTTCGACTTGCAGAAGAAAACCCTTCGTCTGTCGGTTGGCGGACAGGAAGCCGAGGTGACGTCGGTCTCCGAGTTCGGGCAGGCGATTTGTCCGGACATCTATTTCGGGCGCGATGAATTTACGGTCGACCTGCCTACTTTCGCCCTGCGCAACCTGACGGTCAGGGGCGGCGGGCGCCAATACCGTTTCCCCCTGTCGGAGAATGCCGGTACGGCTGTGCACGACGCTTCGGGCACGGTGTACGGTGAGGTGCAGAACCCGATATGGCTGGTCAACGAGGCTTACTACTGGAAACCGGTCTTCACACAAAAGATACAGGGTCCCTGCGGTGCCAATTTCGACAGCAGGGGCAAGAAGATATACGTCTTCTCGGCCGATTCGCTTTACGGCTACGACTTGCAGCGCGGCTCGATGCAGTCCGTGTCCTGTGCCAACCCGCTGCCGCTGAAGATGCGTCTGGGGACGAACTTCCTGCCTGCGGGCGACAACCGGCTCTACGTCTACGAAATCAACGGCATACCGCCCGGCAACACGACCGTGGCCTCGCTCGACCTGACACGGGCCGAATGGTGCCCCACCGACTCCGTGTCGCTGCCCGTGCAGCTGCACCACCACAATACGTACTGGGACGCGCGCCACGGACGACTGCTGATGTTCGGCGGTTTCGGCAACCAGCGCTACAGCAATGCCCTGCTTTCCTATCGTCCCGATGCCCGTTCGATAGACACGCTGCGCACGACGGGCGACGTCATTTCGCCCCGCTTCAATGCCGGTATGGCCCACGTGGGCGATACGGTACTCTACATCTACGGCGGTGTGGGCAACAGCAGCGGCGACCAGTCGCTTGGCCGAATCTACTATAACGACCTCTACAAAGTGAGTCTGCCTTCGTGCAGAGTCAAGAAGTGTTGGGAACTGCCCTCGCCGGTCAAGGAGGTAGTGGGCAACAATATGATTTACTCCGAGGCCGAGAACGCGCTGTATGCCTTGCGCTACAAGGAGTACAACCGCAATTCGTCCGTCCAGCTCTACCGGATAGCGCTGGCCGACGGGACAGCCGTTCCCGTGGGCGACTCCATTCCCTTCCTGGCAGTGGCCATCGAAACTTCGCTGACCCTGTACAAAAGTACGATGCCCGACAAGCTGTATTGCGTCATTCAGGAACACTATAATTCGCAGCCCGACACCGTGCGGGTTTCGGCCTACGAACTTGCTTTTCCGCCCCTGACACAGGACGAACTGGTGCCACACTACGCTGCACGCCGTTCGGTGGGATTGTGGTGGCTGTTGCCGGTGGTCATCGTGCTGGCCGTTGGCGCATATCTGCTGTACAGGCGTATGACCGTTAGCCGGCAAGTAGCTGCCGTGGCGCCGTCTGCCGCACCTGCCGCTGCCGAGGCCGTAGTCAGCTCGGCGGCCGAAGAAGAAGTACCGGTCAAGCGAGGCAGCGCCGTCTACTTGTTTGGCGACTTTACGGTGTACGACCGCGCGGGCCGCGACATCACCTACATGTTCAGCAACAAGCTGAAGCAGCTTTTCATCTACATTCTGGTAGAGAGTGCCGAGGGCACAGGCGTATTGTCGTCGTCGCTGAACACCCTGTTCTGGCCCGACAAGGACGATGCCAAGGTGAAGAACCTGAAAGGCGTCACCATCAACCACCTCCGCAAGACACTGGCCGAGATGGACGGCATCACCCTGAACTACAGCAAAGGCTTCTTCAACATCACGCTGTCCGACGAGTGTTTCTGCGACTACATGCATGCGGCCGAATATGCCGGTCAGCCGGAACGTGCCAAAGACCTGTTGCCGCTGTTGGCAAGAGGAAAGTTTCTGAAAGGAATCGACGATGACCTCTTCGACCAGATTAAGGGCCGGACCGAAGACCGCCTGCTGGGCTGGCTGCTGTCGTGGCTGAACCGTCAGGACGAGTTGCTGAAGCGAAGCGACGTTCTGTCCGTCTGCCAGCTGGTGTTCGAGATTGATCCGCTGAACGAACAGGCGTTGCAGGCCGCACTGAACGTATGCAAGGAGCAGAAGATGAGGGGAGAGGCACAGAAGATATATTCGCAGTTTGCACGCGAATACAAGCGGATGCAGGGAAAAGAATACCCCCTTTCGATGGACGAACTGCTGAAAGGCTGATATTCTTCTGCCTGCAAGTATGATAGGAGTGACGGCGTCAGCGCTTTCCGCCCAGCGGCACCGGTGCTACGCCTTCGAACGTGATTTTGACAGGCTTGATGTAGCCTTGTTCGTCAAACTCCAGCTTGTCGATGCACACCTGCCGTTCGCCCGAACGGGTGCATCCCAGCGGACGACGGTGATAGACGATGTAATACTCGTCCTTTCCCGGTATCTGGATGACGGAGTGGTGTCCGGCTCCGGTAGCCACCTGCTCGTCCTGCTGCAATATCTTTCCGATACGTTTGAAGGGGCCCGTAGGCGAGTCGGCGATGGCATAGGCCACGCTGTAGTCCGGACCGCCCCATCCGCCTTCCGACCACATGAAGTAGTATTTTCCGTTCCGTTTCATCATGAAGGGACCTTTCACGTAGTTTTCGGGAGTCACCTCGCGATAGTATTCTCCGTTGTCGAAGGGTTTCAGGCTCAGCAGGTCGTCCTTCAGCCGGACGACATTGCAGTGGCGCCACCCGCCGTAGTACATGTAATACTGTCCGTCGTCGTCGCGGAACACGAACTGGTCGATGGGCTGTGCCCCGTTGACGAACTTCGAGATGAGCGGTTTCCCCAGTGCGTCCTTGAACGGTCCTTCGGGACGGTCGGCCACAGCCACACCGATGCCTCCGTACTCGTTGTCGCTCTGGATGTCGTTGCCTCCGAAGAAGAGGTAGTACTTACCGTTGGCCCGGATGATGGAAGGTGCCCACATGGCATACTCCACCCACTTGACGTTTTCGATGGAAAGCACACTCGGATGCTTGGTCCAGTGCACAAGGTCCTTGGACGAGAATGCGTCGAGGTGAGTCTGCTGGTTGTAGTCGGGATTGATGGCGCGGGTTTTCCGTCTGGCCTCTTTCCGGTAGGTCAGCGTGTCCTCGCCATGCAGCATGGAGACGGTGGAATATATCCAATAGGTATCATCGAAGACGATGCCTTCCGGGTCGGCATACCAGCCCGGAAATACGGGGTTGCCGCTTGTTACGTTCCCCTGCTGTGCAGACAGCGATGCCGCCAGCATCAGACATGCAAAGAATACAGGTTTTCTTTTCATTTTCCGTTAAGTTTATATATGATTGAAAAAATGTCGCTGCACATACTTTGTCTCCGCCATGGAAGTTGCGGAGCAGGGGAAGGATTCGTGTGCAAATGTACGCAAAAAAGCCGTTGCCTCCAGCCGCTCGCTACAGCTTTTTACATGAGCCATATGCCCTTTGGAGGCTTTCTGGGGCGGGTTAATAAAAAAGTCGGGTTAATTAACCCCTTTTTAATCGCCGGGTTAAGGCTGTGGGGTTTCTTTTGTGGAAAAATACGGGGCGGGATGTTTTCCGCTGCCATCGGATGAGCTTCTTAAATAATAATACCGACATAATAATGATGAAAAGAAATGTGATCTTGTTGTTTTGCCTGCTGCTCTCTGCTACCTTGTGCAGGGCGGCGGCAGGAGGTGACGACCGTTACGGGTGGCCGGAACAGAAAGCACCCGAAAAGTTGATAGTGTGTAAAAGTTCTGCCAACAGTGCGGAACGGATGTTGTTGGAATCGCTTTCGGGCCTGGCAGCCAAGGCTGTCAACGAAGAACGCTTCGACCGGATGGTGTGGATGGAAACCGGTAACGAAGCCTATCGCAGACTGTTCAGGGAAAGTCTGGAAGCACTGGACATCCGTGAAATTTTTCCGATGGACACCTGGGAGCTGGTGGACTATCTGAAGAAAGAAGGCGTGGTGAAAGGCTACGTGCTGTACGAGGCAGACAAGGGTAACGGTACCAAGATAGAAAATTACTCCAGCAACGTGGCAACGGTATACGCTTCGCTGCTGTCGGGAGTTCTTATTGACGTTTCGCTGGAGAAGGACGCCTTGGCTCACGGACTGGTGAAGCTGAAAGACGCACGGGGCGAGACTACGATCGAATGCTTCAGAAAGAACCGCCGGCTGCTGAACAACACCTCGGCACTGAGCATTCATCCCGCCGTTTCGAATATGCGCGACTATGCCATTGCCCACCGCCTGATGCTGTATGCCGACGAAATAGAGACAGCTAACGAGATACTGGAGTGGGTAAAACCGCTTTCGCCCATCGTGGGGTGGGGATGTGGTGACGAATTCAAGTTCACCAAGCTGGTGACGGAGTGGGGACACTTCAATACAGCCTCCAACTGGTGCATGAACTTGCCTCTTATTTCGGCGGCTGCTCCCCGCATTCCGTTGCGCAAGGTCACTGAGGTAGAGCCGGAACAGATCAACTTTGCCGATTCGTCGTATGTACATGCCTTTGTGATGAGCGATGGCGACAACATGCAATGGACCATGGGCAACTTCATTGACAATCCTCACTACCTGGGACATCCGCAGGCTGCGGACCAGGGAATGAACTGGACCCTCTGCCCGGCCAACCTGTCGGTGATTTCGCCTGTCAGCTGGAACGAGATGGTGGCCAGAAAAGGCAACGGCACCTTTATCGAATACGGTGGAGGCTACCAGTATCCGGACCTTTTTGCCGTGAAGCGTAAAAACCGTAAAGAACTGTTGCGACGCTTTGCCCGCAGAGTGAACAGTTTCCTGCAAAAGACCGGTGTTAAGGTGTATGGCGCCATTTGCGAGAATGTACAAAGCCCCGAGGCACAGGAGGCTTTCCAGATCTATGCCGAAGAAATGACCGACATAACCGGTATGATAGCCATCCAGTATTTCCCTTACGAACTGGGAAAGAAAGTATTCTGGTTCCAGAACAAAAAGGGAATGCAGATTCCGCTTCTTACGGCTACTTTCTCGTTGTGGAACGAAGTGAATCCTGCCCGTCCGGCTTGCGGCACTCCCGAATATGTTTCATCGCTGATCAACCGTGACGAAAAACTGTCTGTAGCAGAAGACCGTTATTCGTGGACGATTGTTCATGCCTGGTCCGACTTTGGGCAGACAAGCAAGGTGAGCGGAGAGAGTGCGGTGGGTGTCAGCCCCATTGTGGCAACCGAAGAATTGCTCGACGACGGTATTCGTCCGGTGTCGCTCAACGAACTGTTGTGGAGGGTGCGCATGAGCTATTATCCGGAACAGGTGAAAAGCATCATCGACGCAAACCAGAAACTGATGGGAGCTGCCGATTCGATCCGCTCAGTCCGGAAGGGGGAGAAGCGCTAACAATCTTAAGTTTCGGTTTTACCGAAACTTGTAGGAGTTAAAGGAGTTAAAAGGAGTTATCGCCCGTCTTGGACGGGCTTAGGAGTTAAAAGCCAATAGAAAGTAAACGGTTTACAAGGTATCGGCTTAACTCCTTAACTTCTTAACTCCTTAACTACCAGTTGGAACTTTACATACTAAACTTAAATAATTTTAGAAATATCATGAAAAAACTCATTATCGCTCTTTGTTGTGCGGCTGCAGGCCACGTGTGTGCCCAGTCGTTCTATCCCGTGGCGGAAGGGCAGAAGTTTGCTGCAATGCCCCGGGGCGAGGTTGCACTTTATGATTTTCCGCTGAAAGACGTTGCCTTGACTGACGGTGTGTTTCGCAACGCCATGATGTTGGATGCCAAGTGGCTGCTCGACCTGAAGCCCGACCGTTTCCTGCATCGTTTCCATAAGTTTGCCGGGCTGCCTGTCAAGGGCGAAATTTATGGAGGCTGGGAGAGTGAAAATGTTTCCGGACATACGCTGGGACATTACCTTTCGGCCTGTTCCATGCAGTATGCAGCCACGCAGGACGTACGCTTTAAGGAAATCGTAGACTATACTGTAAGCGAACTGGCCAAGTGTCAGGCGCACTACACGGGTGTCATGACCGGCTATGTAGGTGGTATTCCCGAGCAGGAGCGTATTTTTACGGAAATATCCGAAGGCAAACTCTATTCGTCCGGTTTCGACCTGAACGGCGGATGGGTACCGCTTTACACACAGCACAAGCTGTTTGCCGGACTGATGGATGCTTATCTGCATACGGGCAACAAACAGGCACTCGACGTAGTCTGCAAGCTGGCCGACTGGATGGTGAACCTTTCCGACCGCTTGACCGACGAGCAGTTCCAGCAGATGTTGCAATGCGAGTTTGGCGGTATGAACGACAGCATGTATGTGCTGTATACGCTGACTGGCGACGAACGCTACCTGAAACTTGCCGGCCGCTTTTATCACAAGGCTGTGCTCGATCCGCTGGCTGCCCGTCAGGACCGTCTGAACGGGATGCACGCCAATACCATTATTCCTAAAATCATCGGCTGTGCCACCGGTTCGTGGGTAACGGCTTCCGACAGTCTGTACGATATTGCCGACTACTTCTGGCACACAGTCGTAGAGCATCATTCGTATGCTAATGGCGGTAACAGCAATTTCGAACGTTTTACGCCAGTTGACGAAATATCGGAGCACTTGAGCTCCAACTCTACCGAGACGTGCAACACGTATAACATGCTGAAGCTTTCGAAGAAGCTGTTTGCCTTTACGGCCGATTCCCGCTACATGGACTATTACGAGCGGGCATTGTACAATCATATTCTGGCTTCCCAACATTCTAAAACTGGTATGGTGGTCTACTATCTGAACCATCTGAACGGCGGTCACAAGGCATTCTCTTCGCCTTTTGATGCTTTCTGGTGCTGTGTCGGTACCGGCCTGGAGAATCATGTGAAGTACGGGGAAGCTATCTATAACCATACGGGCAAGAAACTGTATGTCAATCTGTTCATTCCCTCAACCCTGGATTGGGAAGACGAAAACGTACGGATTGAACAGCATACTTCCTTCCCCTTTACCGACCGTACGCAGCTGCGCATTGCCGAAGGACGTAAGAAGCGCTTCAGCCTGTATATACGGAAACCCTCCTGGCTGGCTGCCCCGTTGGAAGTGGAAGTCAACGGTGAACGCCTTTCAGATCTGAAAGAGGAAAAAGGATATGTCGTACTGGACCGCAAATGGAAAGCCGGCGATGTGGTCGATGTACGTTTGCCTATGAAAATGGAAACGGTACCCGCTCCCGATAAGGAAGAATGCCGGGTGTTTATGTACGGTCCGGTGTTGCTGGCCAACGTACTGGCGAAAGACCGTGATCCGCTTGATTCCGATCCTGTCATCGTGGCCGACCGTTCAACCGACTATATGCAGCTGATGGATAAGGCCGATCTGAGTAGACTGGAATTTGTTTCGGACCGTCTGTCGGACAACTGCCGCCTGAATCTTCGTCCTTTGTTCTCGGTGAACGATGAAGATTATGCCCTTTACATGAACTTCTTTACACCTGCCAAATGGAAAGCTGAGAAGGTGAAATACGAAGAACGGAAGAAACGGGAAAAGGAAATCAGAAGCCGGATGGTGGATGAAATCAGATTTGAAATGCAGTCGGAAAGAGACCACCGCCTTGTAGGCGAAAAGACGAATGCCGGAATGCTGAATACTTACAGCTGGCGTGATGCTGTTGACGGAGGATATTTTGAATTCGAAATGTCTACACAGCAACGCACCGACCTGTCTCTGCTGGCCCGTTACTGGGGGCGCGACGGAGGAAACCGTTCCTTCCGCATCGAAGTGGACGGAACTACCATAGCCGAGGTGACTTTGAACGATACCGGCAAGAATGAAGTCTACGAAGTGGAGTATCCGATACCAGCCGATTTGTTGGAAAATAAGGATAAAATCAAGATTCGCTTCCAGGCAAATCCCCGACAGACGGCAGGAGGTGTGTTCGGATGCCGGTTGGTGAGACAAAATGCAAAAGATTAATGCGGGTTAATAAATAATCTGGGTTAATTAATCCGCTTTTAACCCTTTTGTTAAGGTCTGGAATAGTTCTTTGCACATGTCAACGGGTAAGGCGGTGATGAGTGACGCCTTGCTGTTAACCGACAGTTGGACGGACAGACTCCGGCCGGATACTCTGAGAAAGACTCAATCGAACTAATGAATTATTTACTTAAACTATCAATAAAAAATATTATGAAGAAACGAAATCTTTACTGCTTATGCGCGGCATTTCTGGTGGGCCTGAGCGCTTGCGAATCACAAGAGCCGGAAATGACCCTGAATGTAGATTTGGCTTCGCACGAAGCGGATGTTCCATCCTCTATGTATGGTATCTTTTTCGAGGAAATCAACCATGCGGGCGACGGAGGACTTTACGGTGAAATGCTGATGAACCGTAGTTTCGAAGAAAGAGTGTTGCCCGAAGGTTATACGGTAGAAAATGGTGAACTGGTACCTCCGCAGGTTATTAATCATATGGTGGGAAAACCTACAGTAGGACGTTTCAAATGGGGAACCGATCCTTATCCCGGCTGGGAACTGGTGCAGAAAGATGCTGCCGGTGCAACAGCTGCACTGGTGACGGAACAGCCCAACTTCAAGACAGCTCCTACTTCGATGAAGGTCGAGGTGGCCAAGCTGGGCGAGGGTGTTTCGCTGGTCAACAAAGGATATTGGGGTATTGCCTTGCAGAAGGACGCATCTTATAAGTTGCGTATGTTTGTCCGTAACACGAAGAGCAACGGTGAGCTGAAAGTACGTCTGTTGGGTAAGGACGACCGTGAACTGGGTCAGGCTAGTTTTACCCTTACTCCGGGAACATGGCAGGAGTACAAAGCTACGATCGAAGCTTCGGACACAACCTCTGTAGGACGTCTGTCTATCGATTTGCCGGCTGAAGATACTTATTATTTCGACTATGTATCCCTCTTCCCCGAAGATACTTATAAAGGACGCGAGAACGGAATGCGTAAGGACGTGGCACAGATGCTCGAAGGTCTTCGTCCCGCTTTCATTCGCTGGCCGGGAGGATGTATCGTCGAGGGTATTACGCTGGTCAACCGTGTGGAATGGAAGAAGACGCTGGGCGATCCGGCAGCCCGTTCGGGACAATATGATACCTGGGGATACCGCAACACATACGGTTTTGGTTATAAAGAGTTCTTGCAATTTTGCGAGGATATCGGTGCCAAAGGTATGTATGTGTGCAACGTGGGTATAGCCTGTCAGGCACGTACCGGCGAAGCTTGCTCCGACAAAGAGGCCGAGGCTTATCTGGAAGACGCATTGGATGCGATCGAATATGCCATCGGTGACACTGATACGGAATGGGGAGCTGTCCGTGCCAAGGAAGGACATCCGGCACCTTATCCTCTGGCTTATGTCGAGATTGGTAACGAGAATTCGGGACCGGTATACGACCGTCGCTTTAACATGTTCTACGATGCCATCAAAGCTAAATATCCGCAGCTGACATTGATTTCCAATCATGGTATCGGTGGTATCGGCGAAGCTCGTAAGACGGACATGGTAGACCCGCACTGGTATGTAGAACCGGAGTATTTCTTCAAGAATGCCAATATCTTCGACAACCACGAAAGAGGTAAGTATACGGTATATGTAGGCGAATATGCTTGTAACCAGGGTGTAGGAGGAGGCAATATGCTTGCTGCATTGAGCGAGGCTGCTTTCATCACAGGTATGGAGCGCAACAGCGATCTGGTGACAATGGCTTCTTATGCTCCGCTGCTTGAGAACCGGAATGACCGCGGTTGGCCAACCAACCTGATCTGGATGTCAAACAATCAGGTCGTAGGACGTTCTTCGTATTATGTTCAGAAACTCTTTGTCGAGAATAAGCCTACTTACAACTTGAAGGTTGAAGGTACAGTCGAACCCGAAGCACTGGAACCCTTTATCGACTACGAAGGCTATGTGGGTATGGGAACCTGGAGCACACAGACTCAGTTCCGCAACCTGAAAGTGACCGATGCTGCTGGCAAGATCTTGGCAGCTGACATGAAAGACGACTCTCAATGGGAAGTGAAGCATGGAACCTGGAAACAGGAAAACGGAGTCTATACTCAGACAAGTGGCGAAAACCGTACGGCTTTGCTCTGGAAATCGGGTAAGGTGAACAAGGGTAGCGTAATTGAGTTTGAAGTAAACAAACTGAGTGGCAACGAAGGTTTTCTGTTCTATTTCGGTTTGCAAGACCTCAGTCTGCGCAGAGGCTATATGCTGAATGTGGGCGGTTGGAACAATTCATGTTCTGTCATCGAAACAGTACACGACAACAATTCTTCTACATTGTCGGAGAAGGTAACAGACAAACTGGACGAAAACAACTGGCATAAGGTACGTATTGTCATTACAGAAAACGGGGCAGACTATTACATGGATGGCAAACAGGTTCTGACTCACCAGAACGAGCCTTTGAAACGTAAATTCTACATTGCCGGATACGATGAAAATGCAGGCGAAGTGATTATGAAAGTTGTGAATGCTTCCGATAATTCGTGTCTTACCCAGATCAATCTGGCAGGCGGCGAAGTGGAAAAGAACGGCCGTGTGATTACGCTGAGTGCTGCTTCCAAATTGGAAGAAAATTCATTCGAAGAACCGTTTAAGATTACACCGGAAGAAACTACATACAACAAGTTCTCAACTTCATTTAAGTATGAGTTCAAACCGAATTCGGTAACTGTACTGAGAATGAAGAAAAAATAATAGCAGGATTTGAAGAGGAATGTACCGGAACTGTTCCGGTACATTCTCCCTCCAATAAAAGTCTATGCTGTGATTCCTAAACTTGATTATAAATAATGTAAATCAGAGGTAGGAAGCCCGTCGGAATGTGTTGGTTGGCTTCATGTGCCGCATTCTTGATGGCTGTTGTGACGGACAATATTTCTTCAGGCTTCTTTAACTTCTGATTGGCAAACAGAACCGCTACTTATGAAAAGGTTGTTGACTTTGTTATGTCTGTGCATTGGTTGTCTGCATCTTGCTGCTGGTGTACTTCCCCGCTCGGAATATCCTCGTCCTCAGTTTGTAAGAAACGATTGGGTGAATCTGAATGGAGAGTGGAGCTACGAATTCGATTTCGGAAAATCGGGTACCCACCGCAATCTGCAGAATAGCAATTGCTTGAAGGACCGTATACAAGTGCCCTTCTGCCCGGAAAGCAAACTCTCGGGAGTGGAATATACCGACTTTATCAATTGCATGTGGTACCAGCGCATGATTGATATACCCGAAAACTGGACGGGTAAAAACATTTATCTGCATTTTGGTGCCGTAGACTATTATGCGGAGATTTATCTTGATGGAAACTTTGTGCAGCGTCATTATGGAGGCTCTTCTTCGTTTTCGGTCGATATAACCCGTCAGGTGAAAGCGGGCATGCGTCATAATCTGGTTGTCCGTGTAACCGATGATTTGCGTTCCGGAAAACAGACAGGAGGCAAACAGTCGCCGACATTTTATTCCAACGGCTGTCTCTATACGCGTGTAACGGGCATTTGGCAGACTGTATGGATGGAAGCGGTGGACAGAAAAGGCTTGAAGTCGGCTGTTTTGCGTCCGGATATCGATCAGGAACAACTGTTTGTTTCGCCGGAGTTCTTTCAGGAATCCGATAATGAGATTGAAGTTATTCTGAAGGAAGGCGAGAAAACAATAGCCAGCCGGAAAGCATCGTGTGTCAACGGAACCATGTTGGTGCTCCCGGTCAGGAAGATGAAGCTCTGGTCTCCGGAAAGTCCTTTCTTGTACGATATAGTCTATCGGATAAAGGACAAACAGGGAAACTTGCTGGATGAAGTGACCTCGTATGTGGGGATGCGTAAAATTCATACAGCTGATGGAAAGTTCTATTTGAATAATCAGCCCTACTTCCTGCGTCTGGTTTTAGATCAGGGGTATTATCCGGACGGCATCTGGACGGCTCCGTCGGATGAGGCTTTACGAAAGGATATCCAACTGGGCAAGGATGCCGGCTTCAATGGTGCCCGTTTGCATCAGAAAGTATTTGAGGAACGGTATCATTATTGGGCCGACAAATTAGGTTACCTCACATGGAGCGAAAGTGCAAGTTGGGCCATGAATCATGATGATGAACTGGCTGCACGCAATTTCATTGCAGAATGGACCGAAGTGGTGATACGCGACCGCAACCATCCTTCTATCGTAACATGGACTCCTTTTAATGAGTCATGGGGAGCCGGTAATGTCGTATATCCAAGACTGGTACGCGATGTTTACCGCATTACCAAGGCAATTGACCCTACGCGCCCGATTAATGACGCCAGCGGCGACAAACACATTCTTACAGATATATGGGGAGTGCATAACTATCAGCAGGATCCAAAGATTTTGGCTGATGCCTTGATAGGACGTGAAGGTGAAGAGCCTTACCGGAACATTCGCGATGACAAGTCGCTGGCCGTATACGAAGGTCAGCCTTACATTGTCAGCGAATTCGGAGGTATAGGTTGGATGAAACCGGAAGAAAATGGCACTTCATGGGGATACGGCTCAGTTCCGGAAGCTATGGAAGATTTCTACAAACGTTTGGAAGGATTGGTACAGGCTATGGGCAGTTCCAATATTGTTGTCGGTTTTTGCTATACGCAACTGACGGATGTAGAGCAGGAGAAAAACGGCATTTATTATTACGACCGTACTCCTAAATTCGACATGAACCGTATTAAGGCTATTTTTCAGTCGTTTGACTATTCACAAAAGAAATGATTCTTAAGGCTAGTGAATTTCGAATTACTGCGTGTCGGAAATAAACAAGTTGGCGAAGGTTATTCTCACAGTTATGAGAATACCATTCTTATAGTTATGAGAAAAGTATTCTCATAGTTGTGAGAAAACCATTCTCATAGTTACGAGAATACTATTCTTTAGTTTGAAGAATCAAGTTTCGTAAGTTAACTCCATTGATTACCCCAAAGGATTTGGCTTTTGAAATTTGAGTGAAGGTAAAAGATGATCGGGATAAGAAGGAAACAAAAAGGTAAAAGGATGTTTTTAGGATAATTGTAAATCAAATTGTATTTAATGATTAGAAACTTATGCTTAGACATTACGTTTTTTTTATATGCTGTAGTTTGCTTTCTTTGGTTGCATGTAGTGAGGCATCTAATGAAATGGAAAACAGTAATGACAATACAATGGAGCAGCCTTCAGATCCTGATGAGATAATTAATGATCAGCATCTGGCAGAGGGATTATTTTATCCGAAAGGGAAAGAACTTAAAGTTTTATGTACTATAAATAATAGTGTTCTGACTGATAATCAACGTGTATGTATTTCCACTTTACAAGGATTGGCTGCAAAGATGTCAGGGGAACAAATTTATATAGAAGAGGGAGGTGCTTCTACTGTTTGGAAAAATCATCTGAACACATCATATGGAGTTGAGATTAAGGAGTTTGGATCTTTTGAGGAGCTGGTAACGTATTTCTGTAAAACAATCGATATCCAAGGATATGTATTGTATCACTAGTGGGCACTTTAAATTAAACATCGTTCTTTGAAATCTTTGATAATCGCA
>OGEZ01000094.1_pt1 | contig 97656 bp, 87 predicted proteins | sample 1570831 | NCBI WGS metagenome assembly OGEZ01 (sample SAMEA2582059, study PRJEB24529) | metagenome | biome: Human gut stool | place: China | collected 2011 | reverse complement strand
TAATATATCTCACATGCCGCTGTGGTGGAATAGGCAGACACAAGGGACTTAAAATCCCTCGGGGTAAAACCCGTACCGGTTCAAGTCCGGTTAGCGGCACCAGAATAAAAGCTCTTAGGTCGTCTTGCGATCTAAGAGCTTTTTTAGGTTACTTATCTACAAATTTTTTTCGGAATCAAGATCAACTTTTAGTGCTTCAAGCATTTCAATATGCTTGTCTGACATCTGTCCATTCTTGTATTTTTTCTTCTGAGAATTGAGCCATACTGCAATGCTGTTTTCTGATCCTTTTATTTTTCTTGTGAGAGGCATTCTCCCATTTTCCGCAATGAAAGATCTCAATTCTTCGTATCTTGTCAGCCACTGTTTTTCAAATCTGTCATTTACTTGTGGCTCTATGCCTATCTTTTTGAGCTTTTCTATTTGTTCAGACGTTCTTGATGTGCTATCTTTTCCATTTACTATCTTTTGTTCGCCATTGACCCAATTACACAGCTCACTGCCGTCAACAATAATACCCTTTTTGACGCTTGCACCAACGCCATGCTCATCAAAATATCTCACTGCTTCTTCATACATTATATCCCAATGTGATATCAAATTATCAAGAACAGTTTTAGGGTCAAGTTCATTGAACATTTCTACTCTTTCATCACTGAATACTCCATTTTGGATAAAATTTTTCTGCTGACGTATCCAATCAATGATTTTTATCCCTTTGTATTCTGCCTTAGGGTCGAGTTTTTCGCCTTTATGCAGTTCAAGATATTCCTTTACTATCTCGTATTTAGCAAGCCATTTTGTCATATTTGCCTTATATATCCCTGACTTTTCGGCTTTAAAAGGATAACCAATATCGTCAAATTTTTTCATTTGTTCTTTGGTAAGCTCGCCTTTTTTATATGCTCTTTTTTGTCTGGCAAACCACAAGGATAGATCTGTACCGTCATAGGCAGTATATTTTTCCGGGAGCCGTTTTGTATCGTTTTTTTCAAAATAAGCCTTTAATTCTTCATAGCGATACTCCCACTCATCTTTAGCGTCAAGAGGAAATCTCAGCTTTCTGAATCTCTCCACATATTTTTTTGCAAGCTCGCCACGTCTGTATCGTACTCTGCAATTGGATATCCAGTTTCCTAGTCGATATCCGTCGTCGCACACAGTTATTGCCCTTATTTTATATATTCCTTTTTCAGATATAAATTTCTCAAGATGCTGAAAACCCTTTTCATAAAGACTAGCATTCTCCATCTCAGACAAATTGTTCCACTCTATCCCGAGTTTATCCAATAATTCTATCCTATCCTGTGAAAGAACGCCTTCTCTTTTCTGCACACGCTGTTTGTATATCCATATGCCAAGCTGAAATTCATGATATACAGCGTTCTGAGGCACGCTTATGTTTCCATATTCTTCGTAATATTGTTTTGCAAGCGAATATCTTTCATTCCATATATGTTCATGATATGAGATATCTGAAAGGAGTCCTATTGCCTTAAGCTTTTCTATCTGTTTCTCTGACAATCTTCCCTCTTTGGCATACTTTTTTTGTCTGCTTATCCATGTTTTTATACTTGCACTGCTAACAGTTAAGTCATCAGAAATATCTGTGTTTCCGTGTTCATCATAATATTTTTTCAGCAGTAAATACCTTTCTTCCCAACGTGAAGAAGTTGCATCAAAAACAAAGTTTATACTTTTCAGCTTTTCAATGCGAGCGTCTGAAAGTTTGCCATCTTTATACAAAATACGCTGTCTTTCCACCCATGTGTCTAAACAAGCACCATTTTTGGTTTTATATGAAACAGGAATGTTGAAATTGTTGTTATCCTTATAGTATTCTGTAAGTTCACGAAACATATCATTCCATTTTCTGTTGTTTCTATCGTCCCAGCTCATTCCGAGTTTATCAAGGCGAGATATTTGCTCGGCTGTCAGAGAACGTGAACCTGTCCGTCTTGATTTTCGCATACTGTCGAGCCAAACTCCAAGACATATTCCCTCACTGTCTACATACTTTGCAGGAACGTCCAGGTCACCATTTTCACGATGATATCTAACGGCGGCCTCATAGTTTTCTTCCCAGAGATAATCAGGCACGTCCCATACCATTCCTATCTCATCAAGCCTTGCGGATCTTTCCTCACTAAAGCCCCATTTTCTGATACCATTTTTCTTTGCCATTCGCTGGGTGACTAACCACTGGCCAATGTTTATTCCATTTTCATTTACATATGAATATGGTGCTAAAAGATTGCCGTTCTCCTCATAATACTTTTTAGCGGCTTCATAATATCTTTCCCATGACAATTCTCCTATTGACTGCCAGCGCATACCGATAGCGTTAAGTGCGTCTATCTGCATCTGCGTAAGAGGTTTTCCATTATGAGTTCCTCTGTAAAGTCCTCTTTGTGTATTTATCCACAAGCCAAGGCTGTAGCCGTCCTCTGTAAAATATGTCGCAGGTATTTCAAGGTCGCCGTTTTTTTCATAATAAGCTTTTGCCTTTTCATACATGATGTCCCACGAAGCTGAAAGGGACTCCTCAAGCTTATCGAAAAGCTTTTTGCAGTCTTCAACTTTGTCAATAAGTTCAAAGTTATCATTTACTACCATGCCCTCGCTATCATGAGAACGATAATAACGAACAGCAACTTTCATTTCTTCTTTGATAGAATCTATGCTGTAAAGATTTTCAATGTTATTGACAATATCGAAAATAACAGGCCTTTGTGACTTCCCTGCACTTAGCGCACGTCCGATCTGCTGTTTATAGATAATTGGAGAGATAGTCGGACGCAGAAGAATAACACCTGAAACATCATCAACGTGAACGCCCTCGTTAAGCATATCTATGCAGTAGAGCAATTTAAGGTGGTCAGAATTATCCACCTTAAATTCATGAAAAGCCTTGCTCGTTTCAGGATCATTGGAATAAGCTTCATAAATATGAGGCCTTTTATCCACCTTATGAAACCATTCGTCAGCCTTGTCTATCATATCGTCCATATGCTCACGATTTGCACAGAAAACGATATATTTTCCTGCTCTGTTTTCCATATGCTTATCAAAAATATCATCAAGCTTTTCTGCTTTATCTAACGCCCTGCGAAGTGCTTCAAGATATTCCTCCGCCTTATCACGCATAGACTTATATCTTGCATTTTTTACTCTTTTTTCATATTCGTCAAGATCCTTCTGATATGAAAATATCGAAAGAATATATTTAGGCGGATCAAGGATACCACGAACGATAGCGTCGCCCAAAGTCATTTCACTTGCGATATTTCCGTCAAAAAGCTCGTCTGTCATATCACGCTGGTTATCAAGATAACGTATTGCTGTGGCAGACAGACCTAACAGCGGTGTATCTGGATACATTTCAAGCAATTTCTGAACGCCCATGCCCCAATATTCCGCACCGCATCTGTGAAATTCATCGAGTATTATGTAATCAGGTTTTATCTCCGAAAAATTCTCGTCAGATAAAAGCATAAGCTTGGCATAAGTATAAAATTTCACATTATGCGGCTCATATCCACCGCTTGCCTCTTTTAAATTTTCAAGCTGCGTCTGATAAATATATCTTGACGGAGAAAGCCAACATATTATCTTATCGGAGTTATCATAGCAGAGTTTAAAACCGATGAAACTTTTTCCTGTTCCGGTAGGGTGAACTACGGCGGCTTTATTTCGTTCAGCAAGCATTGACACCACAGCTTTATAGGCTTCTTCATTATGTCTGAACAACTCTAATGCCACGTTATTCCCTCCTACTAAAACACATCATTTGGAGCAAGCAACGGGAATCGAACCCGCATCCCAAGCTTGGGAAGCTTGTATACTGACCATTGTACTATGCTTGCAAAAAGGCAATACTAAAATATATTGCCCTAGAGCAAAGCCTGTTACCACGGACTTTGCTCATTCTTGTATTTTTTATTGTATCTCATCTTTAAACGCCAAGATGTGAACCCCACGCATGCCCCAAGAGTGTTGTTGAAAACATCATCAAATTCACAAAGCCCTCTGCCTGTGATATACTGCGTTATCTCAATACCTGCTGAAAAGGCAATGGACATGAGAAAAACTTTTTTGAACTTTGTGACGTTTAAAAGATACGGCAACAAAACACCCAAGGGGATAAACATTGCAATGTTTCCGAAAATCTGTACCAGCCAAAAATCCCGCAGATACTTGATGCTTATGTTCTCCAAAAGGTTTCGCACCTCCCAGAAGGGCACAAGCTCTGCCCGACGTTCTCCCCACTGTCTGTCTAAAAGTGTGAGCCAGAGGACGGCAAAGATGTACACTGCAAACAGCGATGTAAGTATTTTTCTCTTTTTACTCCACCGTAACGCTCTTTGCAAGATTTCTCGGCTTATCAACGTCATAGCCCTTTCCTACTGATACATAATATGACAAAAGCTGAAGCGGTACTACTGAAAGGCTTGCCGCAAAAAGGTTATCTATCCTTGGAGTGTAAACTGTGAAGTCAGCAACGTCCTCCATTGCATAATTCCCATAGGTAGTAAGTCCGAAAAGCTTTGCTCCACGGCTCTTTACCTCGACCATATTGCTTATGGTCTTTTCATAAAGTGCAGACTGAGTTACCACGCTGAACACGACAGTTCCGTCCTCGATAAGGCTGATAGGACCATGTTTAAGCTCGCCTGCCGCATATGCTTCGGAATGGATATAGCTTATTTCTTTGAGTTTCAGGCTTCCCTCCATACCTACTGCATAGTCGATACCTCTGCCGATAAAGAATGCGTCCTTTATATTCACTACCTTTGAAGCAAACCACTGCAAGCGCTCCTTATCCTCGAGAATTTTCTCTATCTTCTCAGGGATAGTATTGATCTCCTCAACGAGCTGAGCAAATCTTTCGTCGGATATCTCCCCTCTTGCTTTTGCAAACTGCATTGCAAGGAGATATGCGGCAACGAGCTGACAGCTATAGGCTTTAGTTGTTGCGACGGATATTTCAGGGCCTGCGAGTGTATAGAAGACATTATCGGCTTCTCTTGCGATTGATGAGCCAACAACATTTACGATACCGAGAGTTTTTACTCCTTTTTCTTTACAAAGTCTTAATGCTGCGAGGCTGTCGGCAGTTTCGCCTGACTGGCTGATGATGATAGCGAGGCTATTTTTTGCAAGCTTCATTTGTCTGTATCTGAACTCAGAAGCAAGCTCCACACGGACAGATAGTGAAGTCAGTTCTTCGATAACATACTGAGCCACCATACCAACATGGTAGGCAGAACCGCAGGCAACGATATACACCTGCTGGATATTTTTCATATCCTCGTCAGAGAGTCCGACGCTTTCAAAGCTAATATTTCCATCTGTAAGTACAGAATTGATAGTATCCTTTATCACCTTTGGCTGTTCGTGTATTTCTTTGAGCATAAAATGCTCATATCCGCTTTTTTCTGCAGCTTCTGCGTCCCACTCGATAGTTTTCATTTCTTTCTGTATTTCTTCGCCATCGAGATTGTAGAAAGCAACTGCGCCCTTTGTAAGTTTTGCAAGCTCCATATTGCCTATATAGTAGACATTTCTTGTATACTTAAGTATTGCAGGAACATCAGAAGCGAGGTAACTTTCACCGCCTGTAACTCCTATTATCATAGGGCTGTCTTTTCTTGCGGCATATATTTCTCCGGGATAGTCCTTGAACATAACAGCGAGGGCATAAGAGCCACGGATACGGACGAGAGCATGATTAAGGGCGTCAACAGGAGTACCCAGGTACTTTTTGTAATAATAGTCGATAAGCTTTACGGCAACTTCTGTATCAGTTTCAGACTTAAAGGTATATCCTTTTTTGATAAGCTTTTCACGAAGCTCCTGATAGTTTTCGATAATTCCGTTATGTACGGCGATAACATTTTCATCGTCGCTGCAATGAGGGTGGGCGTTTACAGTTGACGGCTCGCCATGGGTAGCCCAACGGGTATGACCGATACCGCAGGCGCCTTTTACAGCTTTTCCGTCGTTAGTCATTTCCTTTAGGACTTTCAGCTTACCTTTAGCCTTTACGATCTCAGGCTCTGCGTCACCGTTTCTTACAGCGATACCGGCAGAGTCATAGCCTCTATACTCCAGCTTAGACAGGCCGTCCAAGAGGATCGGGGCTGCCTCGTTATTTCCAGTAAATCCAACAATTCCACACATAACAGTGTCTCCTTTAAGTTTTATTTTTAATGATGTAATCTTCTATAGCAGGTCTATTTGGAGGAAAAATATCCTCCGGCAGGTCGCAGATATCAATAAATTTAAGCTGCGACACCTCAGAAGCCTGCATTTTAAGCTCGCCTGTATACTCGTGGCAGATGTAGACGATATCAACGTTTGACACCTTATCGCCGTTTGGGTAAGTATACTGCATTTTTTCACCTGAATAGACGCCAAGCAGTTCGAGCTTTTTTGCTTTAAGACCTGTTTCCTCAAAAAGCTCTCTTTCGGCTGTTTGCTCAACAGACTCACCAAGCTCAACCGAGCCGCCTACATAGCCCCAGCTTCCGCAGTCCGTTCTCTGCTGCATGAGCATTTGACCTGCTTGGTTTATTACTATTACGCTTGCTCCCACCTGCAGCAGAGGGGTGTGGCCTAGGTGCTGGCGGAGGGATTTTATGTAGTTGGACATTACTGTTCTCCAATATATTGCTCATAAGCCAAAAACAACAGTAACACAATTGATATAAACGCATAATCTTTAGTAAATAAAATTACCCTGTTATATCATTCTTTATTTGTGTAGTGCTTATTCCCATTGTGTATGGCAAATATTCTATTGAAGCGCCTAATTTTGAAAATTGTTGTTCAGTTTTATTATATCGTTCTGTACCTTTCCAATCATCCCCGGAAAACAACACATCAAAATTAAACTTTTTCAATGCAATCATTTTATCATTTGTAGTCTCAATATCTACAAGAACAGCATCATCAACAACCTTCAATGCATTAATTATTCTCAATCTTTGATTTTCAGGAAAAACCGGTTCCTTCTCCTTTACTTTCCTTACATATTCATCGTTACATACACCTACAATCAAAATATCGCACATACTTTTACATTTTTCAAGTAGATTTAAATGGCCAATATGAAACAGGTCAAAAACCCCACATGTATAACCGATATGATATTTCTTAGACATTATCAAATTCCTCCCCATTTGAAAAAATTATTTTTTGAATGTTATGTCTATTTTCTCTAGACTCTTCAGGTGGCAGTTCCATATAATTGCCGTACTCCTCCTTTAAGCGTTCATGTGAATTTAAAGGAATAAAAAACATACCATCCTCAAATTTAGCACTGCGAACATCATTTAGCCACAATCTATTATAATAATGCGTAACTTTTTTTCCAATCTGCTCGTAAACAATTTCTGATTCAGGAATACTTAAAACCAAATCTTCATATTCTTCAACCCATTGAATATGCGTTTTAAATTTAGAAAACAGTTTATAGCATATATATCCGAATTTTCTCTTGTAATTGATTTGACCATTACTCAACCATGGTTCATAATTATGTTTCATCAATAAACAACGGGCTATGAATACACGCCTATTTACTAATTCCTTTCGTTCCTTCTTAGATTTTGGAGCATAATCATACGGAAAAACATCGACATAAAAACCGCACTGCTCCAAAGATCCACTCTTTTCTTCAATGTATACGGTGTTTCTTTTTCTAACTTTACCAAACGGCAATGCATAATCATTATCATTTTTCCATGATTGCCATACAAATTCCTCACCAAGAGCTTTAGGCACTATTTTTTCAAATTTTTTATACTCACTCCTTAACATTCCTATGTCAATGTCATCATCCCAAGGAATAAATCCATTATGTCTAACTGCACCTATTAGCGTTCCGCTATCAAGAAAATACTTTATGTTATATTTGACACATATTCTATGTATTTCCTTAAGAATATCGAGTTGTTCCAATTGTACGCGTCTTAATATGTCTCTTTGCATATAATATCCTTTCGTTAGTCTAAAATCACAAAATTTCCTTAGATTTATTTTTTTTAGAGCACACCCTCCTTTGACTATCGTCTAGTTATCGGTAAAAAATTCCTTTCTGTACATATAACAATATATCAATCTAATAGTCAATAAAACAAATTCAGACACTATTCTAGCCATTGCTATTCCAACTAAAGTAAACTTATCAACAAATATCAATAATAATAATATAATCACCTGAACTAATGCTGATGCCACTGTAGAAATCGTAACTTGTTTTTGCTTGTTGATTGCACCAAGACATGGCCAGCCAAAAAGCATTGACGGAAAACTTATTATCAGCAAAGGCAACATCCACCTAAAAACAGTAAGAGCACCGCTATATTTTTCACCACTTATCACTACTAACCACCACTCACCTGTAACAAAAGCAAATACAGTGCCGCCTATTATTATCGGCATCATACAAGCAAAAAGTTTTAGTGGCAGTTTTATATTGCGTTCACGCACCATATGAGGATATATGCCATTGTTGATTGGTGTATATAGCGATTGCACCGCTGCTATCAACTGCATGACAACACTCCAATAAGCCACGTCTGTTTTCGTCAGGTATATACCAACCAACAGCGTATTAAATGCGCCAAACACTGTTGTTGAAGCATCTGATAAAAAATATATAAATGACTTTTTCAATGCCGCCCATGCTCTAGACCACTTAGACCAAATAATCTTAAAACCTAACTTTTTTACTTCAAACCATGTCCATACCACGGCTGCTATCGTTCCGATTATATCCAAAACAGGTATCAACATCAATTGGTGGTCATCTTTTATACAAACAAAAGTCAATGCAGTTGCTATTCCACGCATTATTATAAAGCGTATAGTAATGTTCTGCATCTTTTCTATGCCACGGAACAGAAAATCAGGCAACAAAATCGTCATTGCAACTGCAATATACGCAAAAAACGTATATAACATATTTTCTCTCAATAATGGGATTGCTAAACACGCCACCAAGACTATGACGAAACCACATATAGCCAACAAGATCTTTGCCTGAAGTGTTTCACCAAGTATTTCAGAAACCGCTTCTTTGTTTCCACCTGCTAAAACAATATCCTTTGTCGCTGACAATAGAAAGCCAAAATCCATAAATATTTGCATATAGACCATTGCTGACTTCACATATGAAACAACAGCATATCCGTCAACAGTCAATACTCTCGTCAGATATGGCAAAGTTACCAAAGGAAAAATCATTTTTGCAAATGTCATTATATACAGCATCACTGTGTTTTTTAAAACTTTTGATCTTTTCATTTTCTCTCCAAACTAGATCTTTTCTATTATTTATCACACATCTTGAGCATGGAATAAATAACAATAGCCTTATTCAAACAATAATTTAAGTCAGTATATAAAGTATGTGACAAACGCTAAAGACAGATGTTCAATTTTTTTAACATCAGCTAAAAATCTTCAATATAAAGTTAAATATGTTTACACTCCATGCGTTGGTATTTACTCTCGGCAAAAGTTATTTCTTTTGAAATTTGATTATATAACTGTTTCTGTATGGAAACACCTTTCAAATTGGATAGAATCTTTGAATGAATCAGAAATTCCAACATGAGCTCCATCAAGTTCGTGTATGTTGTCATCAACATACTTGTTTTCACAATTCGGTACGATGTCTCTAAACTTTTAAATAAACAGAAACTATATGTTTCTATATGACAGTCTCTTTGTTTGCAATAAACATAAAATAGAAGAGTCACTCTTATTGTAAACAAAGCCATATGAAAGATGCAGTTATACGAGAAACTTATGTTCCTTGTTTTCTATATCATATTTTTTAATCTATAATATAAAGATTTGTGGATTTTTTATTTAAGTACAACTTTTTTTCAATTTTCACCATTATACCTCTTCATACTACACTATTTGTCCGTTCAACTAAACTTATGTGTTCTTAGGAAAAGATATAGTCATAAAAATGAGTTATTACGAAATAGAAAATATTACACATAATTAATTATGAGTCCACTCGTTTTTTAATCCATTTAACTATAATTAACATATATAATGTAAGTTTTATATTGTATATGTTTGCTCTTCTAAAATTTAAAAGTATCCATAATACCTAACCACTTCTGATCCTTATCTGAAAGATTAAGCGGAATGCCATCAATGCTATAACCATTTGCGTTTGGCGTTCCGCTATATTCTCCAACAAGTTTAGGCCAATCTATGCCTATAGTTGGATCATTCCACGCAAGACCACCTTCATCGTTTGGATGATAGAAATCATCGCATTTGTAACAAAATTCGGCAATATCAGACAATACAAGAAAACCATGAGCGAAACCCTTTGGAATCAAAAACTGCTTGTTGTTTTCCTCAGTAAGCTCAACTCCATACCACTTTCCATATGTCTCGCTGCCAGACCTCAAATCAACGGCAACATCAAAAACACTACCCTTAATTACTCTAACTAGCTTGGTTTGTGGATACTGCTTTTGAAAATGAAGGCCCCTAAGTACACCTTTAGTACTCATAGATTGATTGTCTTGCACAAAAACGATATCAATACCAGCCTCATTCATATCACGCTGACTATAAGTTTCCATAAAATAACCCCTATTGTCACCATGAACTGTAGGTGTAATGACACAAAGTCCTTCAATTCCGCCTACATTCTTTTCTACTGTAATCTGTCCCATATTCATTTATCCCTTTTAGCTAAAATTGTTTTAATTTTATTGTCATTACCCCAAACGGCCTTGGAATCATATGCTCTATCAGGAAAGGCCCCATATTGAAGTTTTATCTTAAGTTTATTCTCTTTAATAAAACGTTCAACTCTATCAGCAAGCTTTTCTGGATGTCCAGTACAAATATTAATTATTCCATTCACTTCATCCTGTTCAATGCAAGATGCAACTTGTAAACAGAAATCCTCATAATCAATAAAATCAAACTGATTCATTCCCGTTGTAAATGGGAAAACGTTCTTTTTTTCTTCTGTAGCTGCTTTATACAACTTTGAAAATATCGAACAACCATACGAAGTATTTGCGACTATATAATATCCTCTTAACCATTTATATTCTTTATTACATGATTCGGCCAAGTATTCAACATCCTGCCTAAGTGCATTTTTGGAAATACCATATAAACTCATAGGTTTACATGCTGTTTCTTCATCAATACTTCCCTCATAAAAACCAATTTCATGCATTGTTCCCATTACCGCAACTGATTTAACATTGCTTTTAAATAACTTTAGTAGAAAACCATGATGTTTAGGTAAATCAATGATATGGTTATTTGAATTATGTACAAATCCATCACGCCATGCCATGTGCAAAACAACATCTGGCTGTTCAAAATAATCATATGGCTCTTTGATAGTAAACAAGTCACAAGATATATGCTTTGCTCTTTTATCAACTAAATCAGTCGATAAATCAGTAGCAATTACTTCCATACCATCATCAAGAAGCTGTTTAACAACTCCTCTTCCTAAAAATCCATTGGCACCAGTGACTAATATCTTCATTGCTATACCTCTGCACGATTCCCATACATCTTCTCATAATAATTCTGATACTCACCAGAAATGATAGTCTCCCACCATGTTCTGTTGTCAAGATACCACTTGATCGTTTTCTTTATTCCGTCCGCAAACTTTGTTTCTGGCAGCCAACCAAGTTCATTATGTATCTTAGTAGGGTCAATGGCATATCTCATATCATGACCCTTTCTGTCTGCAACATATGTGATCAGACTTTCAGGCTTGCCAAGCTCCTTGCATATCAGCTTTACAATATCAATGTTCTTCATCTCATTGTGACCGCCTACATTATACACTTCACCGACAGTACCCTGATGTATGATAAGGTCGATAGCTTTGCAATGGTCTTCAACATACAGCCAGTCACGAACATTCTCGCCCTTGCCATAAACAGGCAGAGGCTTATCATTCAGTGCATTTGCAATCATAAGAGGGATAAGCTTCTCAGGAAAATGATATGGTCCATAGTTGTTTGAACAACGGCTGATAGTTACCGGCAGACCATAAGTTCTGTAATAAGCCAACACAAGAAGATCTGCACTTGCTTTTGAAGAACTATACGGACTGCTTGTGTGTATCGGTGTTTTCTCGGTAAAAAACAGGTCAGGTCTGTCTAGCGGAAGGTCTCCGTATACTTCGTCTGTTGACACCTGATGATAACGCTGTATTCCATACTTTCGGCAAGCGTCCATAAGCACAGAAGTTCCGATTATATTTGTTCTAAGGAAAACCTCAGGATCTTCGATCGACCTGTCAACATGACTTTCCGCTGCAAAGTTTACAACTATATCAGGATTTTCTTCTTCAAAAAGCTTATTCACGCCATCACGGTCACAAATATCAATCTTTACAAATCTGAAATTAGGATTATCCATTACAGGTGCAAGTGTTGAAAGATTTCCTGCATATGTAAGCTTATCAAGACAAATAATCCTGTATTCAGGATATTTATTCAACATATGAAATATAAAGTTTGAGCCTATAAAGCCGGCACCGCCAGTTACTATTATTGTCATTATAAACCTCCATCAATATACTACTTTGCCATCTGCTACTGCTTTTAGATGTATTCCATATGGTGATTTACCATATCTTATAGCTGACTCAATCAATTTATCCCTTGAGATCCAATTATTTATAAAGGCAATTTCCTCAGGTGCAGAAATTTCGATGCCTTGTAAATTTTGAATTGTCTGTACGAATGTAGATGCTTCAATCAAACTGTCAATTGTACCTGTATCAAGCCATGCAAATCCTCGCCCAAGTAGTTTTACATCAAGCAAGCTCTCCTTGAGATACATATCATTAAGTGTCGTTATTTCAAGTTCTCCTCTTGCAGATGGTTTTACCTGTTCTGCCTTTTCACTTACACCCTTTGGGTAAAAATACAAACCTGTTACTGCATAATTACTCTTTGGTGCTTTAGGTTTTTCCTCAATTGAGATCGCATGACCCTCATTATCAAAATCGACAACTCCAAAGCGTTCAGGATCTGGAACATAATATCCAAATACTGTTGCTCTGTTGTTTTTCTCGGCATTTTCCTTTGCACTGCGAAGTATTGTTCCAAAGCCATTTCCATAGAAAATGTTATCTCCAAGAACCATTGCACATGAATCGCTACCTACAAATTCTTTACCAATAATAAAAGCTTGTGCAAGACCGTCAGGTGATGGTTGCACCTTATAGCTGAGATTAATTCCATACTTTGATCCGTCACCCAGAAGTTTTTCAAAATTAGGAAGATCCGCAGGTGTAGATATGATCAATATATCCTTTATTCCCGCAAGCATAAGCGTTGATAATGGGTAAAACACCATTGGTTTGTCATAAATCGGCAAAAGCTGTTTGCTTGTTACCATTGTTAACGGGTACAGTCGTGTGCCGGATCCTCCGGCAAGTATTATTCCTTTCATAAAATTCCTTTCATAGAGTAAAAGATAATACGAAATATTTCAAAATCTTTTCATTAGTTTTAATTTATTTGTGCTATTAATAGAAGAAATTATCCACATTACTATAATTGGCACAAGGTAAGCAAAAGCGGACAAAAGAGCACCTCTGTATATAAATAAACAATAACCTACCATATAGTAATATAGTGCATCATATGACCTTATTGTATCATTTTCTACTTTTTGATTGTTCCAATATGCATCATCTAATTTTCTGACAATCAAGCCACAAATAAACGAAGCAACCATTGCACCAAAAATTCCGAAGTTTGCAAGCATTTCAGCTGGCAACGGCTCGGAAACATTAGTAAACCACCATCCATAATGTTCAGCAATCATTGGTCCAGTACTAATTGGTTTATCATGCCAGATTGATCGAGGGACCCAAAAAAGTAAAACTCCAATTAATTGCTTACCAACAGTACTTCCATTTTCTCCAATAAATCTAAGTGTCAATGCAACCATAGAATACGCATCATAGTCAACTGCAAGCCATTCATCAGAAAAACGTTTAATTACCCCAGTTATTGCTTCAAGGAAGTTAACATTAACTACCGATGTTGTCCTAAATGCGTTGAATAGCGGGAAAACAATCATAAAAACCAAAGAATACAAGATAATAAAATTGCTTTTACGTTTCCACTTATTAAAATATGCTAAAGCTATTCCTAGATAAATTCCAGCTATTGCATTTCTTGCAGTACTCGTAGGAAAGTATGAAACAAGTAAACAAATTGCATTTATGCCCAAAAATATAAATCTTTTATTTGACTTATAGTCATATACAGAATAAACAACGGCAAAATAAACAATAGCCATCATCATTTTACCCAAAAGAATATTTAATGATGCATTATCTGACATTTCATATGAACTTGTTCCCCTTGCAAATAAATTAATAAAACCAACTGTGGTTACTCTATATATTAAAATAATAGCAGAGAACACTGTAAAAATAATAAGTTTCCCCGAAGAAACAATAAATTCATGATCATAATTATATGTCTCGGGTGAATCTCCTATATTATTGTTAAAGCTAATCGCCTTTGCAACAGTTGCACCTATCTGAAATAGAAGAGTCCAAATTAACAGCACCACATTTGTTTTAATAAGTAGGACATCATCATATGTTTTAATCCATGGAAATTGATTATTCATTGTTTGCATTAAGCCAGCAAAAAAGAAAAAGAAAATGCAAAAAAACCAAAAAATCATCAATAAAGAAAACGATCTTTTTCTTATTTCATAAAAAAATAAAGATAACCAAACGAAACCATTCAATCCAAAAGTCAAATATACCAATATATCTCTTTTAACAGGACTCTGCCTTCCTATTGTCATACAAAACGTTATTATTAACATTACTGCTATGGCAAAGATGCCATGTTCTTTTTTTAACATAGTTTCCTTATGCATATCCTTTTTTAAATTAATCTCCTGTTGAAATGCTCTCATACAATTGGATATATTTTTGCGTCATAACATTATTCGACAATTTATGCACATTGCCAAAATCCGGAATTATCTTTTTTTTGTATATCTTTTTTGCATAATCCAACAAAGCAGCGAAATCCCTGTTTGGAATGACAATCCCCCAATTTTCATCATTAAGTATTTCTGGACTTCCCCCAGTGTTATATGTAACAATCGGCGTATGACAAGCTATTGCCTCAAGATTAACAGTTGGATAATTATCCTCATATGTTGGATTAAAAAAAATTGTTGCACAAGAATAAATAGCCGCTAAATCATTCTTATTTTCTGTGCGTGTAATTCCAATAATATTCGAAGGAATTTTTTTTATCTGATGATTATTTAAACCTACTAAAACAATCTGGTACTCGTCATTGATAATTTTTGAAAGTTCTAAAAAATCATTTAAACCCTTTCTATCTTCCCAACAGGATGCCACTCCAAGAATTACTATTTTTTGAGTATCTATCTTATATTTAGATACATCTTTCTTTTTTGCATCAAATGACATTAAATCTATTCCATTATTAATAACCTTAACATCAAATTGATTTAAAAAGGATTTTCTAAAGCAATTTTCAATCCACTGGCTCGGTGCTACAAAAAGCATATTTTTCATAGAACAAAATAATTGCTTCTTGACTTCGTAATTGTTAAAGGAATTATCAAAAATCAAACTACAAGGATAACTCTTTTTTTCTGGACAGTGTCGACAATGCTTTTGCCACTTGCTACAATTTGCCTTAGTAAAATAGCAACAATGCCCTGTGAAATCCCAGCAACTATGCAAAGTATTTATAATTTTTATTTTAGGTTTTTTTGACAGGTAGTCATACAAGGTCACTATATCAATCCAATAGCCATATAATCCATGAACATGTATGATATCTGGATCATATTCACATATTAATTTTATCAACTTTTGGGTTTGTTTTCGTCCAAAAAAGCCTGCCCTGTCTAGCATTGTAGCATAAGCTATATGAAAAATATGCTCATACTTATTACATACACTAATCAAATCTTCTTCAGGTATTTTACTTTTATTTATATATCCATATGCGATTTTGCAATCATTTCCACTCTTTTTTATTCCATAGTACAAATCTTCAACAATTTTGCCAACTGAACCAGTTCCGACATCTCTGTGAATAATTAGTATTTTCACTAACTCAACTCCTACTTTGTTACATACTTTATATTATTTCTCAACAATTATAAAACACTCTGGCTGAAATTACGTTCTATCCCAATGCCGTGTAACTTCATTCCACTTTTTAATGATTTTGTTTTCTCCAACCACCATTGAATTAGGTGGGATTTTCTTACTCACAATACTATTTGCGCCTATAATACACCCATCACCTATTTCTGCTCCAGGTAGCACTACTACATTCTCTCCAATCCAAACGTTATTACCAATAACCACACATAATGATTTCAACAATCTCTTTCTTGGCGGCGTTTCTGGGCCATCCTGAATATCTCCCTTGTATATTCCATGACTTGTATCACTTATAAAACACTTTGATGCAATTAAGACATTATCTCCAATCACAACTCTCTTATGTGCAACAATATGCGTCATATCACCCATTTCGCAATTTTTACCAATAAAAAGTGTATCCAAATTTCCAGATAAGTCAAATCGACAGAAACGTCCAGTAGTTAAAAAGGTACCTCCTACAATAGATCTTTTTCCTCTTATATAAATAGGACGTCGTACAAGCCTTGCCTGCCTCATTGTGAATTTTGTCATAACTAAAGCGTATGCATTTTTTATTATTTCAGAAAAGGAATACACATTTTTCACAACATTCACCTTACTTCCTGCTAATATGTAAGATTCAATTTATCACTTGCTAATTAACTTAAAACATCAAGTATCCAACTGCTCAATGAATACTTTTGGTAAATTTCAGGATTTAATTTTTCATATGGAGTACTAAAGAAACTAACATCTATTTGAGGGTTATCGCGATCAATTATCAAAATATTTTTCTTGTTATAGAAATCATAATTTACAATAGATGCATTTGTTGTAATCAACTTCTTATTCATACCAATCATTTCAATTGTCCTCATCGTTAATCCAGTCTGATTCGGGTGCTGAATATCTAATACTGACTTTGACTGGTTAACAATATCCGCAATTTCACTACTATCTTTTTTTTCAAATTTAAAATCTTCTATTTGAGAATCTGAAAATTCGTCCTTAGTAGCTTTGTAAAAATGATAAATAAACTTACTTTGTAGATAACAGTACCAATAGCCATTTAGACATTTGTGCGCTACTATCTTTTTTAAAGCCTTAACTACTTTATATCGATCTGAGTGAATAGTTCCAATAAAACTTACGTCATATTTATGTTCCGTATAAGATAAATCTCTACAAAAATCGTCTGTGTAAAAAAGGGGTCTAAAATTTAGTTCCCTATGTCCCTGGCAATCTTCGAGATCAAAAGAATGTAATGTATCAAAATATTTAAATTTGTTCACTATTCCTGGAATATTGTTAATAGAATCCCATAAATACAAGCATAATTTAGCTCTTGGATATACAGTCCGAAATCTCTTAAGAATTTTCTCTGGTGTCATATCACACTTCACTATTAAAATATAATCATAATCTTTATTAGAATTATCTTTAATAATTTTATCGTAATACCGCATACTTTTAATTGAAAATATTTTTGTAGAGACCTTAAGCAGGGCCCGTTCCCAAGCACTATTCACAGAACGAACATCATACATATCAACGTATGCGCCCATTTCTTGCATCTTTTTTGCAATCTTATTTTCATATCCAAAAAAGGCTGGTGCAAGAAATAGTATTTTCTTTCCTAAAATACTATCAGATATTTTATTGATATAAATTTTGTTTTTAGAGATCTCCCCCGTTCCGCCCTCAACAACAGAATCATCCTTACCAAACACATGAAGCGAGCCGAGAAAAACCTTAGCGTCCATTATCGGACCAAGTTTTCTAACATACTCGCCATCGAGCTTAGCCTTATCAGGAATCTCAAGCTCATCACGGCCATTTATCTGCGCCCAGCCTGTAAGTCCAGGCTTTACGTCATTTGCGCCGTATTTGTCCCTTTCCGCAGTAAGCAGATCCTGATTCCAAAGACCTGGACGAGGACCTATTACGGACATATTGCCTACGAAAATATCCCAGATCTGCGGAAGTTCATCAAGGCTATGCGCCCTTATAAACTTGCCGACCTTGGTTATGTACTGATCAGGATTGTCGAGCATATGCGTAGGCACATCATGTGGAGTACACATTTTCATAGATCTGAATTTATGGAGCTTAAAATACTTTTTATTCTGCCCTACTCTTTTCTGAGTAAAAAATACAGGACCCGGATCTTCGATTTTTATTGCTAAAGCTGTCAAAGCGAAAACAGGGCTAAGAACAACAAGTCCTCCAAAAGAAAGCACAATGTCAATGCCTCTCTTTATGTATCTTTCGTAAAAGCCTGGCTTGTGGTCGCAATCACCTATAGCCTCGAGGTGACCTCTTATGCCGTCAGCATTTTCCTTATCATTCTCGTCTTCCACGAAAATGACCTTTTTACCCTCAAGAGAATTTTTCTGCTCAGGCTCATTATCATAAACAGTATCTCTTTTTTTACGCTTTGACACGATACTGAGTATTGCAAAAGCCACAGCTAAAACAGCCACAGACTTTCCTATAAATCTTTTGACTTTTCTCTTATCCATACTCTACTTCTCTCCAGTAAAAACCAATCCGTAATCAACTTTAGTGCCTTTAGGCACAATAACACCTGATGCTATGATTGCTCCGCAATTTATATGACAAGTATCTTCTACAACACTGTTGTGATTTACAACCGCTCCAGCAGAAATAAAACATCCGTCGCCAATTCTGACATCAGTATGTATGACCGCTTTGGGTTCGATCACACAGCCACTCCCAATCGTTGCTGTAGGTGAAATATATGCGTCAGGGTGAATGATCGTTGCAAGCTCATATCCACACTGCTTCAACAAAGTCAGATATTTTTCTCGCACATCTGCCTTGCCAATCGCCACTATCGCAATTTTATACTCACTTACCCACTTTGAAATATTGTTTGTACTGTCGATAGCGACAGCATTGTTATCATCTAAGAAATCAATTTTGTCAAACCGACCTGTTGCCTGAGCTATCTCCCTGACAACCATGCCATACTGTCCTGCACCTATAATTAACAAATTCAAGCTTTATTCTCCAATATTGATATTACATTTATACTTCAAGTCATAACCATATCACCTAAAAGAACCCAACGTCCTTATCCTGACACCAATCAGTGCTGTTTATATCAGCCTCTTTCAGAACAATGATTATTCTTTCATTCTCTGCATAGATCCTATCAATAACATATCTCTTATCAAATTGAGCTTTTGATAACTCAATACCTGAACAGTACTCAAGCTTTTGGTCACCTGTACAGACAACTATTTCAGAACTGATCTTTTTTACTATCGGGTCGATCTTGTACATTGCCAGTTATCCCCTTTTCGTCAAATCCTCTATTTTACGAAAAAAGCTTGTCATAATAACATGCACTTTAAAATCGAAAATATAAGATATATAATTTAATAACAGATGCACATAAGCTCAAAAGTAAATTTTTGTTTACCTATGTTATTATACACCTTATTACTGTATTTGTCAATAAGTATGAACAAAAAATGTAGAAATAGAATTAAAAACAGCAAAACTTACAATATATATGAAAAAACTTACTTAAATTTGGAGGGCTTAAGATGAATTATCGAAATGTTTATCTCAGAAAAGACGGAAGATATGAGGGAAGGGTATTTTGGGATACCTCAGGATCAAAACGAAAATATCATGCTTTTTTCGGCAAAACGCATGATGAAGTAATTGCAAAGATGAAAAAATATCACATTGATCTTATATCTAAAACGCAAATAAGAAAAACATTCACAGAATTGTATGAGGAATGGTTTGGCACTGTCACAATACGCATAAAAGAATCAACTGCTGCCAATTATATTTTGAAAGCTGACAAACATATTCTGCCTTTCTTTGGACAGAAATGTATATGTAAAATAACCAATGACGATATATATGATTTTATCAGAAGAAAACAGCAGGAAAATCTCTCGAACCGTTATATTACTGACATTTTAGTTCTTATGAAATCTATTTTCAAATATGCGTATAAAACCTATAAGATAGATAATATCATGGACGGTATTGTAATGCCGAAGAAACACAGAGTTGAAATAAGAATATTGAATGACGATGAAGACAAAAAGCTGTGTGATATACTGGCTCAAAAGAATGATCTTACATCTATAGGAATTTATCTTTCAAGAGTAACGGGTTTACGAATAGGTGAACTTTGTGCATTAAAATGGGGAAACATTGACATTGAACAGGGTATCATAAGTGTGAATAAGACTTTGCAAAGAATACAAGTAAAGAATGGGCTATGCAAAACTAAGCTTATGCTTGCAGAACCGAAAAGCGAGTCTTCAAAAAGAAAAATTCCCATTCCAAAATGTGTTTTAGAGCTTTTGAAAAACAACAGAGGAGATAATGATAATTACATACTTTCTAACAAGAAAAAGCCAATAGAACCAAGGACGATACAATATAGGTTTGCCAAGATATTAAAAAACGGAAATTTGCCGTCAGTACATTTTCATGCTATAAGACATTTCTTTGCCACAAATTGCATAAAGCTCGGCTTTGATGTAAAAGCTTTGTCAGAAATACTGGGACATAGTAATGTAAGTATTACACTTGATCGCTATGTTCACTCATCTTTTGAGCAGAAAGCGGAATATATGAATCGTATAAGGTAACATATAAAATTGCAACTTGATAATTGAATATTTTCGTAAAATAGAGGATTTGACGAAATTCGACAAAGCAAAGCTTAAAAAGAGCCGTAAAATAGTTATTTATCGTTATACGAATAACGTAATTTTGCCGTCAAAAGCACATCATGATGAATCATAACATAACAAAATAAAAAGCTCTTAGATCGTTCCTGTGATCTAAGAGCTTTTCTGCTATTGCAAAAAAATCGGCGGCACTCACATGACCCGCCCCCTGTCAAGTAGACAGCGCAAAAAACAAAAATATTCTATGTTGTGACTAAAAGCAGTCTGTGCAATTTGTGCAGGCTGCTTTGTTGTTAGCAAATGGCAAGCACCTTTTGGAGTGAGGAGCGAAGCGACGAACGGAGAAAGGTGCTTGCCGCGGCACCCACCGACCAGCTAAGCAGCATACGCTTCATGGTATTCCATAGGTGTCATGCTGCTCAGTTTGATCTGGTAACGCCTTGTGTTGTAATAGGTTATGTATTCCTCTATCGCTGAAATCAGTTTGGTCTTATCCGTAAACTTGCGAAGATAATACATCTCCGATTTTAAGATTCCCCACCAACCCTCCATTGGTCCGTTGTCGATGCATCTCCCAACACGGGACATACTTTGTATCATTCCTGCATCAGTCAGTTTTTGATGAAATAATTTGTTGGTATACTGAAAGCCACGGTCACTGTGGAAGATTGGGTGAGCATCAGGATTCAATCGAACAGCTTCGTCAAATGTAGAAAACACAAGTTCGTTGTTATTGCTTTCCATAATTTTGTATGTTACAATTCGTCTGTCATACAAATCAAGAATTGCGCTGAGATACAGTTTTCTGATCTCTGTTCCTACGTAATATTTAAATTCAGTTACATCTGTAAGCCATTTTTCGTTCGGCTTATCTGCGTGGAAATCTCTGTTCAGAATATTCTCCACTGTGATTTGCGGCGTTGATGGAATATATGTATTCTTCTTGACACGGGTAACAGATTTCAGATGAAGAATCTGCATCAGTCTGTAGATGCGCTTCTTGTTGAAATGTACATCATGCTCACGGTTGATCACGACCGTCATCTGACGATAACCTAAGATGCCGTTGCGCTCCTCATAGTGCTGTTTGATCCATTCTACAAGCTGCTCATTGATCTGCTGGCTATGGCTCGGTGTCCGATGCAGCCACTTGTAGTAAGCCGAGCGTGCAACGTGTACAGCAGCGCAGAGCTTCTGAATCGGATAATGCTCTGCTTCATTCATGTATTTGATTGCAATATACTTGTCCACGTTTCGTACTCCGTTCAGTGACCGCCCCCTCTCAGCTCCCTGAGTTTTTTTAACAGTTTAATTTCCATTTCCTGATCTTTAAGCTTTGCTTGTAATATCTTGTTCTCCATACGAAGACGATCAGCTTCTGTAAGGTCTTCTTGTTTTTTTGATTTTCCTCGATGGTCAATCAGTCCTTCTACACCATTTATTTCATATTTCCTTACCCATGAATATATCTGTTGATAAGAAATATTATATTTTTCAACTGTCAGGGTGTAGTTCTTATTATTTTCAATGCAGAAGGCAACAATTTCCGCACGTTCTTCCTGTGTGGTTTTTCTACCTTTGTTCATGGCAAGTCCTCTTTCTGAGCGTTTATGCTCTTTAAATCTCTTGCCATTATTATACCATGAAATCCATCTTCTGAGGACAATATCCGTTGAGATTTTATACTTTATACATATTTCTGTTAAGCTTCCTTTTCCATTGAGGTAATCTTCTACTGCTGCTTCTTTTATTTCATTGGTATAGTGTCGATACGGTGATGCCTTTGCAACGGATTCGATTCCTTCGGTTTTAGCTCGGCATACCATTCTTTTCATCGTTGTAGCCCCTATGTTGTATTTTCTGGCAATTGCCTTGTATCCACCTTTACCATCGAGGTATTCCTGTACTGCTGCAACACGTTCTTCACTTGTAAGTGATTTCTTCTTTGACATAAAATAACCCCCTTTAGAGTTACACCATTTTATTATTTCATGTGTCTACTCTAAGGGGATTATATCACACGAGTACCGCCAGTTATCCTATTCTTCTTCCTTTTTGATCTTGAAAATAAGCCTCATTAAACCCGATATGACCTTTGGACTTTTTACAACTACAACTTTCATAAGTATTACCTCCCGAATAGTTATAGTTTATATTATTCAAAAATCAAAAATCGGTTACCATTTTTGACTGTACTGACAGCAGATAGCCACTTTTGAATGATATCTCAGCGTATTTTCTATCCTGCCCATCAAAGCCTTTCACTACATTTGATATGCCAAGTGGGAAAGCATTGGTCAGCAGACAGTCCTCTACTTCATATTTCGCACCCTTTATGGTCAGACCCTCTACCTTATCGGTATATGCCACCAGCGAGAACGAAAAGCCCTCACGGTCATATATCCTGTAACTGCCTGCACGATAAAGCCGAATTATCTCCCTATCTGCGGCTATCATTCCCTCACCGCCACAAGATAAAATATATCCAAGAGATTGGATATTCCCAAGTAAGTGGTCTACTCGTCCGCCTGTTGCACCGAATATGAGAAAATCATCACAACCCGACTCAAAGCCCTGCTTTATGGCAAGCATAAGGTCAGTATCGTCCTTTTCTGAGGGGAAGATCTCGATATTATCAAAAACAGGTTTTTCAGCGGAATCAAAGTCGCCCATAATAATGTCCGACTTTACGCCCACTGCCTGTGCAAGCTTATAGCCCTTGTCAGCGGATATCACAAGAGAATCGTCGATAAAAGACTTATATTCTGCCACACACTGAGCCGACACCGCTTCACCGCCTGAAAAGATAGTGCATTTCTTAGTCATTTTTGTATTCCCACTCCTTAAGCTGCTTTGCCTGCTCGTACATTTCCACATAACTTTCATGCCTTGACTTTGCAATCTCGCCATTTTTTACCGCCTCTATGACCGCACAGCCCTTTTCCTTTGTGTGGCTGCAATCAGGAAATCTGCACTTGCCCTCGTATTTCTGAAACTCAGGAAAACAGCCTGCAAGCTTGTCCTTGAAAATAATATCATATCTGTTGGTATCAAACGACGAAAAGCCAGGGGTATCGGCAATATAACCACCGCCCTCCAGCTTGTAAAGCTCTACATGGCGTGTGGTGTGCTTTCCTCTGCCAAGCTTTTTGCTTATCTCGTTGGTGGCAAGCCCCAATGCAGGGAACATATTATTGAGCAGTGACGATTTACCAACACCCGTGTTTCCTGTAAATGCCGACAGCTTGCCCTCCAGCACAGCCTTAACAGCTTCACTGCCCTCGCCGGTGGTATTGTCTACCTGAAAGGTCTTTATCCCTGCACCCTTGTATATGTCCACAAGCTCGTCACAGCTTTCCTTGTCTATCTTTGTAAAGACTACCACAGGCTCTATTTTTTTGAAAACAGCTATTGCAATAAACTTATCAAGCAACAGCAGATTAGGTCTTGGTTCACAGGTAGACGAAACGAAAACAAGCATATCAAGATTTGCAAGAGGCGGTCTTATAAGCAATGAGCGTCTTTCCTCTATCTTCTCGATAACTCCGCTTCCGTCGTCCTCCAATGAAAATTCCACTCTGTCGCCGCCTACAGGAGAAATATTCTTTCTTCTGAATACTCCTCTTGCCTTACATTCATAAATGCCGTCGGAGGCTTCTACATAGTAGATGCCTCCGATAGCTTTAACGATTATTCCATTCATGAACTACTGACCCTGCTCGTCTGGCTCCTGAGGCTCCGGTGCAGGTGCTTCAGTAGTGGTAGTTGTAGTAGTTGTTGTGGTCGTAGTTGTAGTAGTTGTGGTCGTTGTCGGAGTAATGTCGATCAGACCGCTTTCATTCAGGCTTCCGCTAAGAGTAGCTGTCTGCTTATCATAATCTATGTCATATACTGCATAACGGCACTTCTGCTGATTTTCGTCATTTGTGATGAAGATGGTCAGAGTTTCTGTCTTCTTGCCCTTTACAGTTACATTTACAGAACCGCCTGCAACAGATTCTCCACTACCGATCTTCTGTGTATATGCAACGTTGCCGTTATTGTAGATGTCTATAGAATATGAGCCGTGGATACCACTTGGGAGTGGCAGTGAGAATGTTACCTCAACAGGTGAAGTTTCTCCGGTCGAAACGTAAATAGTAACAGTTGTGTCACGCTCAACATATGTGCCTTCATCTGTATCCTGCTCGATGACCTTGCCCTTATCGCCCTCATGCTCGATCTCCTTGACCTCAGCCTTGAGCTTGTTCTCCTTGAGCATTGCAACTGCCTTTTCTTCTGTAAGACCTACAACGCTTGGTACTTTGACTCTTGTTTCAACAGGGCCCTTACTTACAAACAAAGCAACAGTCGCACCTACGGCATACTGCTCGCCTGCTGCCGGCTGTGTTTTAACAACAAGACCTGAGGCTATATCCTCAGACCATATATCTCTCTTAACTACCATAAATCCTGCAGCCTTAAGCTCGCTTTCAGCCACAGTGCCGTCTTTCTTCACCATGTCAGGGATAGTTGCCATTTTTTTGCCCTTACTTACAGTAAGTGTGACCGTGAAGCCTTCCTTAACAGACTTTCCTGCTGCCTGACCCTGGAATGTGATTATTCCCTCGTCATACTGGTCATTATACTCTTCGGTGATATCAAATTTAAGCTTATCCTTATAATCCTGCTCAACCTGAACGATATTCTTGCCCACAAAGTTTGGCAGTGTAACTGTGCCTGTGTGCATACCGTTTGAACCGCTGAATGACTTGAATACAACTCCTACGATAACGAACGCTGCAATGATAACTACCGCAACTGTCACAGCAAGGAGTATTGGAACAACGTAAGAACGCTTCTTTTCTTCCTCTTCTTCCTCGTCATCGTTTTCTTCGTCATCGTCCTCATATTCTTCATCGTCGTCATAGTTCTCACTATGCTCATCGTCAAAATATTTGTTATTGTTATCAGCCACAGGGATAGGAACAGGACTGTTCTTATATCCGAAAACAACAGATGGATTGAGCTTGAATGTGTCTATATCCTTTATCATCTCTGCTGCTGACTGATAACGTCTTGCAGGATCTCTCTCCATAGCGTGCATAACTATTTCTTCAAGAGCCTCTGGGATAGAAGGCATGATCTCTCTTGGCGGAACCGGATCCTCCTGCATATGCTTGAGAGCGATAGCCACAGGATTTTCACCGTCAAAAGGCTTTCTGCCTGTGAGCATCTCATAGAGCATAACGCCTACAGAGTATATGTCAGATCTTTCATCTGTCATATCGCCCCTTGCCTGCTCAGGTGAGATATAGTGAACAGAACCGATAGTCTTGTCAGAAAGTGTCTTTCCGTCGATCCTTGAAAATCTTGCGATACCAAAATCCATGACCTTGATAGTTCCGTCAGGGAAAAGCATTATGTTCTGCGGTTTGATATCTCTGTGAACGATACCCTTATCATGAGCGTGCTGCAAAGCACGGAGTATCTGAGTTACAAAGTGCAAAGCGTCTTTCCATCTAAGCACGCCCTGCTGCTCGATAAACTCTTTAAGGGTGATGCCGTCGATATACTCCATAACGATAAACTGTATCTCGTCAGAAAATCCCACGTCATATATCTTTACGATATTAGGGTGAGAAAGTACAGCGATAGCCTTGCTCTCGTTTCTGAAGCGTCTGAGAAATTCCTCGTTCTGTGAAAACTCAGGCTTAAGTATCTTTACCGCAACAGTACGGTTTTCCATAACGTCAACTGCCTTATAAACGTCAGCCATTCCGCCCACGCCGATAAGCTCGGTTATCTCATATCTGCCGTCTAGCTTTTTGCCGATATTAGAATCCATGTAATTCAACTCCTATATTATTCATGTTTTATTGTCATTCCATTAATTTGCTATTACCGCAGCAGTAATATTATCTTTACCGCCGCATTCGTTTGCGAAAGCAATAAGCTGTTTTATAGCCTCGTCAAGATTATTGCCAAACACAGTTTCATATATCATATTGTCTGTGCAATAATTGGTCAGACCGTCAGAGCAAAGCAGCACCGCAAAATTATCATTTTCTTCAAGCTCGAAATAATCGACCTCAACATCTGATTCAACGCCCACAGCCTTTGTGATAACGTTTCTCATATGATGATTTTTCGCTTCTTCTTTGGTTATCTGACCCGACCTATAAAGCATTTCCACATAAGTATGGTCAGTGGTTATCTGAGCTATACCGTCCTTGGTAAGAAGATATCCACGGCTGTCGCCCACGCTCACCATATAGACGGTCTTATCCACCACCAATGCCGCAACGCAGGTAGTACCCATACCGTTTTTGTCAATATCCTCCTTGCTCTTGCCATACACGATCGTATTCGCATAATGCACTGAAGTGAGCATAAGATTTCTTATGGAATTTGGTTTCATATCTTTTCGGAAATTTTCCTTGATACGTTTTACTACTGCGTCAATGGCAAGCTGACTGGCAACTCCGCCTGATGACGCTCCGCCCATACCGTCACAGACCACCGCAACGGCAACATTGTCAGCTAGAAATTCAGCATGCACTCTGTCCTGATTTTCACTGCGTTTTTTTCCGATGTCTGTATCAGACGCTATAAACAAGCGATTCACCACCTTTTATCAGATCTCATATTCTCGTCTTAGCTGACCGCAGGCAGCGTCTATATCCGCACCCAAGGTCCGCCTCACAGTAGCGTTTATCCCAAGCTTCTCCAGATATCCTCTGAATCTGTTGGCTGACTTTCTGTCAGAATGATAATTACGCTCCTCTATCTTATTAACAGGGATTATATTCACATGACAGACAAATCCGCCCAGAAGCTCCGCAAGCTCCCTTGCGTCCTCCATAGAATCGTTATGCCCGTCTATCAAAGCATATTCAAAAGAAATTCTCCTGCCTGTTACCTTAAAATAGTATCGGCAGGCGGCAAGAAGCTCGTTGATATCATACCTGTCATTAACAGGCATTATCTCGCTCCTGCTCTTATTATTGGAAGCGTGCAAAGAGATAGACAATGTTATGCCCAGCTTTTTCTCTGCAAGCTCATATATCCTCGGCACAATGCCGCAGGTAGACACTGAAACGTGCCTTAGCGACATATTAAAGCCCTTTGGACAGGACAGCACTTCAAGGAAATTCACCACATTATCAAAGTTATCCATAGGCTCGCCTATTCCCATAAGCACCACGCCTGATATCTTTCTTCCGCTGTCACGCTCAGAAGCGTATATCTGTCCCAGAATCTCCGAGGAAGTCAGATCACGCTTGAAGCCTGCAATAGTTGACGCACAAAAGCGACAGCCCATTTTGCAACCCACCTGAGTTGACACGCAAATGGTGTTTCCGTAGTTGTATTCCATTATTACGGATTCCACATGATTTCCGTCCTCAAGCTCATATAGATATTTTACAGTATTATCGGTATGAGATTCAAGCTTTTTTGACACAAATAGTGATTTTAAACAAAATTTTTCATTAAGCAGATTCCTTAATTGTACAGATAGATTAGTCATTTCATCAAAACTTGACACTCGCTTTACATGAAGCCAATCAAATATCTGCCCTGCACGGAACTTCTTTTCTCCAAGCTTTAGTATCTCAGCTTCCAGCTCGTCAGGCAGAAGCCCCAATATATCTATTTTCCCATTATCATCAAATGCTACCAAAAGATCACCTCAGCCTGATAAACTTAGCAATAAAAAATCCGTCTGAATTATATTTTGCAGGTGTGATAGACATTCTGCAAAGACCGCTGTCGCTACCGAAAGTCTCGCCTAGCGGTGCAGGCTCAAAATCAGGGTGTTCAGCCAAAAATCTGTCTGCCACCTCATCATTTTCCGCCCTTGACAGCGTGCAGGTGGAATACACCAGCGTTCCGCCGACTTTTACATACTCCGCTGACGTTTTCAGTATATCATACTGTATTTCAGGAAGTCTGTCGAAATCTGAGGGTTCTTTATACTTTATCTCAGGTTTTCTTCTTATTACGCCAAGTCCAGAACAAGGTGCGTCGCAAAGCACTTTGTCAGCCTTTGGCATTTTCTCGTCATAGACCTTTGCGTTGTTGACACCTGCCCTTATGCAGTCAAGCCCAAGCCTTTTGGCACCGCTTTCAATAAGCCCTGCACGATTTTTATGCAGATCAAAAGCAAGCACTCTTCCCTTGTTGTTCATACGCTCGGCAATTGTAAAGGTCTTTCCACCAGGTGCGGCACAAAGGTCAAGAACTGTATCGTTCTCCTTAGGATCAAGAGCCGCACAGCAAAGCTGGCTCGAAAGATCCTGAACGTGTATCCTGCCCTCTTTGTAAGCCTTAGTATGCTCCACCGCCCCTGCACCGCATATCCTTATGCAATCAGGCAGTACGGACAGCCTTTCAAATGTAATGCCCTCCTCAGCGAGCATATCCAGTGTGCTTTCAAGAGAATGAAAGACCGTGTTCACTCTTGCGGTGACAGGTGCCTGTCCCACAGAGGTTTTCAGCATTTCAAGGCAGATGTCCTTACCATATTCCCTTGTCCACTTCTCCGCCAGCCATACAGGTGCGGAGTATTCTATAGAAAGCTCCTCCGTGGCATTTCTGCCCTTTGGAAGCTTTTTGTCGTTTCTTATAAACTCCCTTAGCATTGCGTTTATAAATCCGCTTGCCGCAGGGTTTCTGTTTTTCTTTGCAAGCTTCACAGACTCGTCCACAGCCGCATTGTCAGGAACGGAGTCCATATACAAAAGCTGATAAAGACCCATTCTCAGTATAACTCTGACCTCAGTACCAAGCTTATTCTTAGGGTTGCGTGAATATTCCCGAATAATGTTATCAAGAGTTATCTGTCTTTCCAAAACGCCGTAGAAAAGTGCTGCGGCGAATTTCTTGTCCTGAGGTGAAAGGTCAGACCTTTCAAGACCCTCGTCAAGAAGTATATTTGAATATGAGCCGCTGTTTTCAAGCCTTGTAAGCAGCCTTAAAACCGTTTTTCTGGCGTTTCCCATAGTTCCTCCGAATTATCCCAGCACAGTGCCGTTCTCGATATGTCTGCCTCTGAGAAAATCAGCGGTATCCATTCTCTTTGAGCCCTCAGCCTGCACCTGAGTAAATCTTATGACTCCGTCTGAGCAGGCAACGGAAAAGTCGCTGTTATCCACCACAGTGCCCGCAGGCTTTCCGCAAGGCTTTGTGGAAGCTATCTCAGACTTATATACTTTCAGCCTTTTGCCCTCAAGCACTGTAGTAGCGCATGGCCAATCAGACAGACCGCATATCTGCTTGTGTATCGTTCTCACTGGCTTTGTGAAATCTATAGGGCAAAGCTCCTTTGAGAGCATTGGTGCATAAGTCGCAAGGCTCTCGTCCTGCTTAACAGGGGTTATCTCGCCCTTATCGAGCTTTTCAAGGGTATCAACAAGCACCTCTGCGCCCATTTCAGCAAGTCTGTCAAAAAGCTCAGCGGCTGTTTCGTTCTCGCCAATAGGAGTAGCCTTTTCCACAAGGATATCTCCCGTATCCATGCCCTCGCCCATAAGCATCGTTGTAATTCCAGTTTCAGCTTCGTCATTAAGCACAGCCCACTGTATCGGACCTGCTCCACGATATTTAGGAAGCAGCGAGCCATGGACGTTCACACAGCCAAGCCTTGGTATATCAAGCACCGACTTAGGGAGCATTTTGCCATAAGCCGCCACCACGATACAATCAGGGGCAAGGTCATTGATAATTTTAACATACTCCTCGCCGTCTTTTTTAAGGCTTTGCGGCTGATAAACAGTTGTGTCATGCGCCTGCGCAAGCACCTTTACAGGGGGCGGAGTAAGCTTATAGCCTCTGCCCTTTGGCTTATCAGGCTGAGTGAAAACAGCCTGCACCTCATATCCGCTGTCATAAAGCTTTTTCAGCGTTGGTACGGCAAAATCAGGCGTACCCATGAAGATTATTTTCATTAGTCCTCGACCTCTACAAATTCTTCAACTATCTCAGTAAACAGATGACCCTCAAGGTGTGCAAGCTCATGGCAAACGCACTGTGCAAACAGCTCTGATACTTCCATTTCGTACCACTTGCCGTGTCTGTCCTGCGCCTTGAACTTAACTCTCATAGGTCTTGTAACATAGCCCCACTCGTTCGGGCATGAAAGACAGCCCTCCAGAACTCTCTGCTTTTCCTCGCTCTGCCATGTTATCTCAGGGTTGATAAGCTCGTAAACCTTATCGTCGATTATTATAACGACCACTCTTCTCAGCTTTGCCACCTGTGGACCTGCAAGACCAACGCCGTTGGCGTTTTTCAGGGTTTCTGTCATATCGTCAAGAAGCTGACCAAGCTTGTCGTCAAATTCTGTAACAGGCTTGCAGACCTTGTGAAGAATCTCGTCGCTCTTATTAAGTATTTTTCTGAGTGCCATTTATTTAACTATCCTTTCTTAAAGCCCGATATCGCCGTTTATGTCGGCATAGATACGAACTGTCTGATAATCTTTATTTTTATAGAACTCGCCCAGAACGTGCTTTATCATCTCACGAAAATCCGCAGTATTGCGTGTTTTCAGGATAAGTCTGTATCTGTAGCGATTATTTATCATTTCAAATGTACATGGTGCAGGACCTAACGCTCTGAGGGGAAAATTCACCTTATGCTGTGAGATATACTCTTTTATAAGCTGAGTCACCCAGCGTGAAGCGCCTATTACCTTGCTTTCAAGGGGTGCTGAAAAGCCTATGACGCATATATCGCAAAAAGGCGGATATGTCAGCGACTTTCTCAGTGCTATCTCCTCTTTATAAAACTCATCATAATTTTGCTCTGCCGCAAGGTTAAGCACATAATGGTCAGGCACAAAGGTCTGAATGTATGCGACCCCTGATTTATCTCCTCTGCCGCTTCTTCCTGCCACCTGAGTGAGCAGTGAGAATGTTCTCTCATAGCTGCGAAAATCCCCTGTGAACAGAGCCTTGTCAAGGGATATGACACCCACCATTGTGACGTTCGGGAAATTAAGTCCCTTTGCTATCATTTGAGTGCCGAGCATTATATCATACTCGCCTTTCTCAAACGCCTTGAAATTCTCCTCATAGGAATATCTCGAAGAAGTGGTGTCAGCGTCCATTCGCAGAAGCCTTGCCTGCGGAAAAAGCCTTTCAAGCTCGTCCTCCACACGCTGAGTTCCCACGCCGCTTGATTTGAGCCGCTGTGAGCCGCACTGTGGACAGTGCTCTATATTATCCATGGTATATCCGCAGTAGTGGCACATATACCGATCATTTTTCTTGTGATAGGTCAGGGGTATATTGCAATTTGGGCAAGCCACAGGCTGACGGCAGTCCATGCAAGTGATATACGTTGTATAGCCACGTCTGTTCAAAAGCAGGATAGCCTGCTCTTTTTTCGCAAGCACTTCTGTGAGCTTATCACACATAACACGGCTGAGCAAGCTGTCATTGCCCTCTGCCGCTTCCTCCTGCATATCGACTATCTCAACTGCCGGCAGGGGCGACTTTGAATATCTGTTTTTAAGCTCAAACAAATGATATCTGCCCTTTTGAGCGTAATAAAAGCTCTCCAAAGACGGAGTTGCAGAAGCCATCAACAGCACGCAGTTATTATATCCGCACCGCTGTATGGCAACATCTCGTGCATGGTATCTAGGCGTTGAGTCCGACTTATATGACGGCTCGCCCTCCTCGTCCATGATGATTATTCCCACGTTGGTGACAGGAGCAAATATTGCACTTCTTGTGCCGATAACTATTCTTGCTTCCCCACGCATTACACGTTTGAACTCGTCAGTACGCTGTCCCAATGACAATGACGAGTGCATAACGGCTATCTTATCTCCGAAAAGTGACTTGAATTTGCCGAGCATTTGTGGTGTAAGGGATATTTCGGGCACGAGCATGACCGCTGTTTTACCCATATCCATAACGCTTTTTATAAGCTTTATGAACACAGACGTCTTGCCGCTTCCCGTAACACCGTAAAGCAACGCACCTGCGGGCTTTTCGGCTTTTATAAGCCTCATTATGCCCTCATATGCCGCTGATTGTTCATCATTTAATATGATATCGTCAGGGTCCTGCCTTTCGCCAAGCTCGCCTATGGCGTCACGCATGACCTCGTATTTATACTGCACGATAACTTTCTTGTCAGCTAGCCTTTTTAATATGCTTGAAGTGCAGTTGGTCATATAGCAGACCTCTTTCACAGAGGCACAGCCACCCTCCTCAAGAAGCTTCACCACAAGGGTCTGCTTCGGGGTAAGAGTGGTCTGTATCTCCCCTGACACATACTCGTCAGAAAGCCTTACCATGCTGACATTCTCATCACCGACTTTTCTTTTCAAAGCGTCGCTGATCTCAACATAGCCCTTATCCACAAGAGAGTCGACAGTTTTCTTCTTTCGTGCGTCATTATGCACGTCAAGAAAGCTGTCTATCTCCCTCTGACTTTTTGCACATCGGAGAAAGTCCACCACATTTTTCTCATCTTCATTTAAAGTATCCTCGTCAATGTAAGTGTTGACAAGGCTGCAATGCTGTGAAAAAGTGTAGGAAAAGCCTGTAGGCACAACAGATTTATAAGCGTCATAATAGGTGCAGAAAGTGTTTTCTTTCAACCACATTATTATCCTCATCATTTCCTCGGTGACAAGGCTTTCCCCGTCCACCACTGAAATAACAGGCTTCAGCTTATCGTTATACTCGGCTTCCGTATACGTTCTCGCAACAAACCCTACGGCTTTGCGGTTTCCTCTGCCAAAAGGCACAAGCACACGCACTCCGCTTTTCACTTTCTGAGCCAGCTCCTCCGGCACACTATAGCTATACAGTGCGTCAAAGCTGTATGATGCACGGCTTATTGCAACCTTTGCCACGATAAAAACTCCACGCACAGCCGTACACCTCCCCATAAAAAGCCTCGATTATTTTCTGAGGCTTGGATCCTCGATTATCTTGTATTCGCCATTATAAAGCTCGTCAACTGCTGTCTTTACTGGCTTTTCATCAAGCACCAGCTTGTTGTCAAAAGCGTCGCTCGTGATCTCTCTTGCTCTCTTTGCAACTGCGATAACTAGAGAATAATAGCTTTCATTGTTCTTCAAAATCTGGCTTACGGCCGGTCTAAGCATCATAATTAAGCACCTCGTCAATTAATTTCTTTGTATCATCATTTTCTGATCTGAATTTATCCGCCTTGCCGTCCTCGGCTTTCACGGAGTTCATAACTGCAACAAAATCTTCCACAGCGTCCTCTAGTCCGTCGTTCATTATCACATAATCATAACCGCCGGCTTTGCCGATCTCACCGGCAGCCTGACTTACACGGTCAGCAATAACATCGTCAGACTCAGTTCCACGCTTTCTAAGCCGTCTGTCTATCTCCTTAACAGACGGTGGAAGTATAAACATCAGCACAGCTTCAGGAAAGGCTTTCTTCACCTGAAAAGCACCGTTAGTTTCAATTTCAAGTATAACATCTCTGCCCTGCTCAAGATTAGCGAGAACAGGCTTCTTTGGTGTTCCGTAATAATGACCAACATAGCCTGCGTGTTCAAGAAATTCACCGCTGTCTATCATTTTCTTAAAGCTGTCATCGCTTATGAAATGATAATGAACGCCATCCTTTTCGCCCTCTCTGGGCTTTCTTGTAGTGCAGGATATAGAATAGAACACATCTCTGTTTTTAAAGACCTCTGCAAGTATAGTTCCCTTGCCACAGCCTGAGGGAGCTGATATAACAAACAGCTTTGCATTGTTCTTATACATTGTCATCGTCCTCCTCGTCAACAGCGGCACGTCCGCCTACAGTTTCAGGTGCAACTGCCGACAGCACCACATGGTCGCTGTCCATAATAAGCACCGCTCTTGTTCTTCTGCCGTAGGTGGCGTCTATAAGAGTACCTTTATCCTTAGCTTCCTGAATGATACGCTTTATAGGCGCAGACTCAGGGGAAACTATGGCAATGACTCTTGCGGAGGACACCATATTTCCAAAACCGATATTAATAAGCTGCATATCTCACACCGCCGTTATTCGATATTCTGTATCTGCTCTCTGATCTTTTCGATCTCAGCCTTAAGATCCACCACCATTTTTGTGATAGTGAGATCGTTAGCCTTTGAGCCGATAGTATTCACCTCACGGTTAAGCTCCTGCACAAGGAAGTCAAGCTTTCTTCCCACAGGCTCGTCCGACTTGATAAGCCCTCTGAACTGTGAGATATGGCTTCTGAGCCTTACTGTTTCCTCGTCTATTGCCACCTTATCGGCGAAAATAGCCACTTCTGTAAGTATCCTCTGCTCGTCTATGTCCTTATCGCCGAGAGTTTCCTTTATCTTTGCATAAAGTCTTTCTCTGTAGCTTTCAGTAACGCTAGGTGACTGATCTTCTATCTTGCCCACAGTTTCCTCGATATAATCAAGTCTGCCGCTGATATCGTCATACATCTTGACGCCCTCAGTTTCACGCATCTGAACAAATCTGTCCAACGCCACCTGAGCCACGTCCTTGACCTCGTTCCAGATAACTTCCTCATCATCTGTTTTCTTCACAACAGTGAACACATCAGGAAGTTTCATGATATGTGACAGTGTGATATCGTCATCAAGGTCAAGCTCGTCAGCCGCACCTCTCAGTGCGTCAAGATAGCCCTTTGCAACAGCCTTGTTAAGCTCTATCTCAGCGTCAGTACCCTCCTGATTATAGATAGAAACAGACGCCTCTACCTTACCACGGGAGATACCGCTTTTAAGAAAGCCTTTCAGCTTTTCATCAAGATAGCCGTAGGCTCTCGGAGTTCTCGAAGTAAATTCATAATATCTGTGGTTCACAGAGCGTATCTCAACGATTATCTCTCTGCCGTTTGCCACGATATGCTCTCTGCCGAAACCGGTCATGCTTTTTATCATAGCATACCCGTCCTTTCATATAATAATATTTATGTTATCCGCTTGGTACTTAACATAGTACATCAAATTATATTATAACATCAAGCTCCGTAAATAGCAATAGTTTTTCACATTTATTTAAAATTATATTTACTTAAAATTTATATATTCTGAAATATATCCAACAGTGACGAGCCGATATAGATATGAGGGTATTTTTCAAAATCCTCTTTAGTAGTAGAGCCAGTTGTTACTCCTGAAAAATCCACACCTGAATTGAGTGCAGTTTCAGCGTCGATGTAGCTGTCGCCTATATAAAGCACGTCCGATTTATCCGCACCGAAACGCTCTATTATCAGGTCAAGTCCCTGCGGGTCAGGCTTTGCCCTTGTGACGTCCTCGCCGCCCACAATGATATCCACAGGCAAAGAGCCTGCCTGCTCATTGAAAGTATTGACTATCCTATAGCGATATTTCGTGGAAACTATGCCGACTTTTACACCTGCGTTCTGCAAGGTCTGCAAAATTGCGATAGTATCGTCATAAAAATATGTTTTCTTCACCATTACCTCGTCTGCCTTTTTTACATACGCCTTGCGCATATCCTCACGCTGAGGATTGTCAGGCATATCTGTCAGCAGGTCGAAAGCGTCAACAAGAGTCATGCCTATGGTGTTGTAGATAGTCCTGTCGTCCTTTGGCGGATAGCCAAACTCTTTCAAAACGTGCTTAAAGCACTCCAGAATACCCTCGGAAGAGTCTGCAAGAGTAAGGTCAAAATCGAAAACAAAATATCTGTATTTGCTCATAATAAACTCCTTTTCAAACAGCAAGGGCAACCCTTTGCGGATTGCCCTGTATTTTATTCAACTGTAACTGATTTTGCAAGATTTCTCGGCTTATCAACGTCATTGCCTCTGAGAACTGAGGTATAGTAAGCGATAAGCTGCAAAGGAACCACTGTCAGCATAGGCATGAGCAGATCGTCTATTGTCGGCAGACCGATCTTATAATCTGCCACCTCGTCGTCAACGTTGATATATCCGTGAGTAACAAGGACAACGTATGCTCCTCTTGCCTTTACCTCCTTGACGTTGCTTATGGTCTTGTCAAGAAGCTCTCTTTGTGTTGCAACTGCGATAACAGGCATATTGTTTGTTACCAGTGAGATAGTGCCATGCTTAAGCTCACCTGCGGCATATGACTCAGAGTGGATATATGATATCTCCTTAAGCTTCAGTGATCCTTCCATAGAAAGTGCATAGTCAAGACCTCTGCCGATATAAAGAAGATTTTCCTTATTCACCAGCTGTGAAGCAACATACTGACAATTATCAGGTGTTTTAAGAACAACTTCAAGCATATTAGGAACGTTCTGAAGCTCTGCCGTAAGTCTCATACACTCCTCTTTTGAGATAGCTCCGTGAGCGTATGCTATAGCAAAGCTCAGCAGATAGAATACAGAAAGCTGAACGATATATGCCTTTGTGGAAGCTACAGATATCTCAGGGCCTGCATGGGTGTAAAGCACCATATCAGACTCTCTTGCGATAGACGAGCCTTTTACGTTTACGATAGAAAGTGTTTCAGCACCCCTCTCCTTAGCCATTCTAAGGGCTGCGAGAGTGTCGGCTGTTTCTCCTGACTGTGAAACAAGAATAACAAGATCTCCCTTTGCAATGATAGGATCTCTGTATCTGAACTCAGAAGCCATATCCACTGTAACAGGTATTCTTCCAATCTTTTCAAGCACATACTTGCCCACAAGACCTGCGTGCATAGCAGTACCGCAGGCAACAACGAAGATGTTGTTATAGCCCTTGAGTCTGTCATATGTAAGACCACACTCTTCAAGGTTTGGCATACCGTCAACTATTCTTGGTGTGATAGTTGTTTTTATAGCTGTTGGCTGTTCGTGAATCTCTTTGAGCATAAAGTGAGCATATCCGCCCTTCTCAGCGGCTTCCATATCAAAGTCAGCAACAAGCATCTCTTTCTCAACTGGCATTCCGTGAACGTCAAAGAACTCCACCTTGCCATCGTCAAGGACAGCTATCTCGTTCTCGTCAAGAAGATAGTAATTCTTCGTATATTTCAGTATTGCAGGCACATCAGAAGCTATAAAAGCTTCGTCCTCGCCAACTGCAACGATAAGAGGAGAATCCTTTCTTACTGCATATATTCTTCTTGGAAAATCCTTGAATATGATACCGAGAGCATATGAACCCTCTATCTCAGCAAGAACCTTCTGTATTGTCGCCATAGGGTCGCCCTCATAATAATAATCAAGAAGCTTTGCAACTGTTTCTGTATCTGTCTGAGATTCAAAGACATATCCCTTTTTCAGCAGAAAATCCTTGATAGTTCTGTAGTTTTCAATGATACCATTATGAACGATAGAAATATTCGCATTTCCGTGAGGGTGTGAATTTATATCAGACGGCTCGCCGTGTGTAGCCCAGCGTGTGTGACCTATACCGCAAGTACCGTTGAGCCAACCCTCTCTTTTAAGCTTTTCTTCAAGGTCAGCAAGTCTGCCCTTTGTCTTTTTTGTCTTGATAGCATCGTTCTCAAAAACAGCTATTCCTGCTGAGTCATAACCTCTGTATTCAAGCTTTGACAGTGAGTCAAGCAGCACCTTTGTACAATCCTTTTTTCCCACATAGCCTACAATTCCGCACATGTATAAGCAACTCCTTTCATTCTCATTTGTTAAAAATCGTCAAATTTCTTATATTTTTCCAAACCATATCCACATAAATATAATATATCATAGCATATTTTGCATGAAAAAGCAATAGCAAATGCAAAAATTAGCGAAAAGTACTGTTAATCTTACAAAAAATATGTTATAATTAGTTTGGTAAAACTAAAACGCTAAAGCTTATCATAATATAATATTTTTACAGGAGGTCAACTATGTCAAAGGTAACAGAACTTAAAGACAAATTCGTTGAGATCTACACGGAAAACATAAAGCGCCCGGGTTCGGAAAAGCTGCTCAATTATCTGCTTTCAGAAAGCAGCGACTTCTTTGTTGCACCTGCTTCTACAAGATACCACGGAGCATACGAGGGTGGCTTGTGCGAACACAGCATACACGTTTATGAGTGCCTGAAAAGCTATCTGGAGCGTGAGCGTGTAAAGGAAGATTACAACATGGAATACTCTGACGAGAGCATTGCTATCGTTTCACTGCTTCATGACGTCTGCAAGGTAAATCTTTACAGAGTAAGCTACCGCAACGCCAAGAACGAGCAGGGTGTGTGGGAGAAAGTCCCATACTATGAATTTCACGAAACACTGCCATATGGTCACGGTGAAAAGTCGGTCTACATAGTAAGCAGCTATATGCGACTGACCCGTGAGGAAGCCATGGCTATACGCTGGCACATGGGCTTTTCAGGAGAAGAAAACAAGAACAGTATCGGTCTTGCCCTTGAAATGTATCCTCTCGCACTGGCGACCCACATTGCAGATATGGAATCTACATTTTGTATAGAAGGCGGCAAGGCGTGAGGATACTTATAGACGCTGACGGCTGTCCTGTTACGAATATCGCAGTTTCTATAAGCAAAAGCCATGGGCTTGAATGTATCATAGTTTGTGACAGCTCGCATATTTTCAGCTCTGACTATGCACAGGTGATAACTGTCGACAAGGGTGCAGACAGTGCAGACATGAAGCTTGTGAACATCGCTCTAAAGGGCGATATTGCCGTGACGCAGGATTATGGGCTTGCGGCAATGTGTCTTGCAAGAAACGTCCTTGCTCTGGACCAGAACGGCAGGATATATGACAGCTCCAACATTGATGCACTGCTTCTATCAAGACATACTGCAAAGAAGATACGCAGAAGCGGCGGCAGGCTCAAAGGTCCGCCAAAGCGCACCAAACAGCAGGACGAGGATTTCAGGGTAGCTCTTACCAAACTAATCGAAGATAATATTAACTTTATGTAAAATATGCACAAAATATATAGAATTTCATAGAAAATTGTGTTACAATCAAACTATAGTTTTATAGAAAAGAGGTTTTCACAATGAACATAGACAAGATTTTGAAGGAACTCACACTTGAAGAAAAAGCTTCATTGTGCTCAGGCTCTGACTTCTGGCACACTGAGGAAATAAAAAGGCTGGATATACCAAGCATAATGGTGTCTGACGGCCCTCACGGACTTAGAAAAATGCGTGATGATACAGACAATCCTAACGAAGCTATCAAGGCAGTATGCTTCCCATGTGCCTGCGCACTTGCCTGCTCTTTTGACAGAAAGCTGCTTACAACTCTCGGCAAGGCTCTTGGCGAGGAGTGTCAGGCTGAGGACGTTTCCGTTATACTTGGCCCTGGCTGTAACATAAAGCGTTCACCACTTTGCGGCAGAAACTTTGAATACTTCTCAGAAGACCCTTATCTTGCTTCACAGCTTGCCACAGCACACATAAAGGGCGTTCAGAGCAAGGGCGTAGGAACTTCCCTTAAACACTTTGCCATGAACAATCAGGAAACAAGACGTATGAGCTATTCTGCCAACGTTGATGAGAGAACGTTCCATGAGATATATTTAAGTGCCTTTGAAACACCAGTCAAGGAAGCAAAGCCTTGGACAGTGATGTGTTCATACAACCGCATAAACGGCGAATATTCCTCACAGAACAAGCTTCTGCTTACTGATATACTCAGAAACGAATGGGGCTATGATGGACTTGTAGTTAGCGATTGGGGCGCAGTTGATGACAGACCTCTTGGCGTTGCCGCAGGTCTTGACCTTGAGATGCCTACCAGCAACGGCAAGAATGACGAGCTTATCATAGAAGCCGTAAACAACGGCTCACTTTCAATGAAAGACCTTGACAAGGCTGTGAGAAACGTGCTTACGCTTATTCAGAAAGCCGAGGACGGCTATGCCCCTGCAACAAAGTGGGATAAAGAAAAACAGCATGAGCTTGCAGGCAAGATAGAGTCCGAATGTGCGGTACTGCTCAAAAATGATGATAAGATACTGCCGCTTGACAAGTCTGCAAAGATAGCTTTCATTGGCGAATTTGCCGACAAGCCACGTTATCAAGGCGGCGGAAGCTCTCACATAAATTCATTTAAGGTAACATCTGCCCTTGAAGCTGTCAAGGGCATGGATAATATCACATACGCACAGGGTTTCGTCACCGACCGTGACGAAACTGTTGACGAGTTTCTCGATGAAGCTGTGGAGCTTGCCAAGAACAGCGATGTTGCCGTTATCTTCGCAGGTCTGCCCGAAAGCTTTGAGTCTGAGGGCTTTGACAGAAAGCATATGAGAATGCCTGATTGTCAGCTCAAGCTTATTGATGAAGTTGCTAAGGTAAATGAAAACGTTGTTATCGTTCTCCACAACGGCTCGGCTGTTGAAATGCCGTTTGCAGATAAGGTGAAGGGCATACTTGAAATGTATCTTGGCGGACAGAACGTCGGCACTGCTGAAAAGACTCTGCTTTTTGGCGAAGCTAACCCTAGCGGAAAGCTTGCGGAAACTTTCCCTGAAAAGCTTTCACATAATCCGTCTTATCTTAATTTCCCGGGAAATATGGACGATGTTGACTATGCCGAGGGAATTTTCGTGGGCTACAGATATTATGATGAAAAGGGCATAAAGCCACTGTTCCCATTTGGTCACGGACTTTCATACACAACCTTTGAATACAGCAATCTTACTGTTTCAGAAAACGAGATAAAAGACGACAAGACCCTGACGGTCATGGTGGACGTAACAAACACAGGCGACAGAGACGGTATGGAGATCGTTCAGCTTTACGTTTCCGACAAGGAAAGCTCAGTGCGCAGACCTGTCCGTGAGCTTAAAGGCTTTGAAAAGCTTTTCCTTAAAGCTGGCGAGACCAAAAAGGCTGTGTTCCACCTTGATAAGCGTTCATTTGCATACTACGAGCCTGATATACACGATTGGTTCGTTGAATATGGTGAGTTTATTATCGAGGCAGGCTCTTCTTCAAGAGATATCAGACTTTCGACTTCTGTTTATGTATCTTCCGATACAAAACTCCCAGTGCATTTCACCTTGAACACCACCTGTGGCGAGATAAATTCTATCCCAGAGGGCAGAGCTATGTTCGAGGACATTTTAAGCAAAATAGACTGCGGTTTTGGCGACACGGCTTCCGACGATCTTGGCGCTTCTGCAAAGGAAATGATGGAAGCAATGATAAGAGATATGCCACTGAGAACCCTTGTTACATTTACAAATGTTCCAGACATCACAAGAGCGAAGATGTCAGAAATGGTGGAAAATCTCAACGAAATGCTTGCAGAAAAATAATCAATTATGGACAGCAAGTTAGACAGCAACAAAGACGAAAAATCGAATGTGACAGAAAATGATGCTTCAAAAGTAGAAACAAGCAGAATAAAACTTTTCGTAGGCTTGATCGCAGTTGCGATCGCCATTACTACAGCGATCGCTTCTGCACTTGTTAACAGACCACAGCGTGATGATGTGGTGATACTCACACCGCCTGCTGACAGCTCTCAGGCTGACAAGGTGGACAATTCAGGCAGTGAAAAGGTCATTAGCAAGACTGCAAAGGCACACACCACAAAGAAAACAGTGACATCAAAAGCCGTCACAAGCAGTATTGCTGAAACAAAAGAGGAATACAGATTTCCTGCTGACATAAACAAGGCTGACAAGAAAATGCTCATGGCAGTGAGTGGCATAGGTGAGGTAACAGCCGACAGGATAATAGCATATCGTGACAGAGTTGGTGTTATCAGCAACATGGATATGCTTCTTGAAGTAAACGGCATCGGAGACTCTACACTTGAACTTCTCAAAGGCTATTTTTATGTTGACAGTGCAGACTACCATGATATGCCGCAGGAAACGAAAGTCGCAGAAACTCAGCCTGTTCAGACAGAAATCCCTGCTGATACTGTAACAGAGCCTCCGGCCACAGAGGAGCAAACTGTTACAACGGCTGAAACTACTGAGAAAGTCAGGCAGAAAGTGAACATAAACAAGGCTGACGCTCAGGAGATATCAGACAAGCTGCTAATTGATATGGACAAGGCGAATGCTGTCATAGAACTTCGTGAGCTTATATCCTATTACGAAAGCCCTAACGAGCTTCTTTTGTGCAAGGGCTTTACAGAAAAACTTGTTTCCGAGCTTTGGGATTATATTGAAATATAACTGTATTTTATATATCTGCTACATAAAAAAAGAACTCGCACAATTTCGTGCGAGTCTTTTTTGCTTAATAACGCCAATGCAAACGGCGAGCCTTATGAATATCAGATCATTTATCCTTTGTTCTTTTTGACACGCTTACGGCAACGGCACCAAGCAGCAACATTGTCAATGCTGCACCTGCTCCTAAGCCTGTGTTAGGTGACTTATCACCGTCTTTGTTTACATTTTGAACTGCTGTCTGTGAACTGTTTTGTAAGCTATCATCTTTTTTACCAGTGCTGTCTGGTGATATATCTGATGAACTTTCAGGTGTTTTTGTACCAAGGACATAGAAAGGTGCATCGTCTGTGACAAAGGATATTTCTGCATCAGACTCTTCGCATTTAAGACTGCTTACTGTACCATCAGCTTTAACGGAATTTACCTGATCTTTGTCTATGTTTATCGTTACCTTTATTCCATTTGCCGGCAGAATAGAATCTCCGTCAATGTAATAAATATGAAATGCTACGGTGTTTTCAGACTTTTTTCCCATGACGCTGTTTAACCAGTCAAGAGCTTCTTTCTCTGTGACCTGATCCACCACAAGATTTTTATCTTTATCGGCATTCTCGATCTTCACGCTTGTGCCATCTGGAAAATCAATAACAGCATTTCCATCGTCGTCAACAGGCACACTGTTCCATGGAACATCTTCTGTATAGACCGCATAAACATTTCCATTTGCAGTTGTATTATTATCATCAAGCTTTGCCTCGGCTGCATAAGCACCAGAAGGTATGCTTAATGCAAGCACAAGAGCAAGAAATGAAGTCATTTTTTTCATTGGTCTATTTGACCCCCTATCTGTGTATTCAAGGAAGCCGCACCTGCACTATAATAAGTGTGCGGCTCGTAACCCATGATCTTAAGCTTTATCTTTGTACCGACCTCAGGCGTCTTTGAGAGCGTAACATATTTCACATACTCGTTTGGCTTGATAAGACCCGTTTCTCCAAGCATATTTCCCTGTTCGTCAAACACTCTGAGCTTTATCCAGGCATTGTTGCCCTCGATATTTGTAAGATATACTATTGCCTTATCGCCTTCCATAGTGACGTTTCCGCACACCGCAAAATCATAGCTCATATCATCTCTGTTCGGAGAGCTATAGCCTAAATTTTCCGAAACCTCAGGCTTGCCATGCTGTGCTGTGCTTTCAAAAGGCGGTGGAGTAAACTCTGCACTTTTTTTATCATTTGGACGGCACAATGCAAATATCATCACGCCAATGGTAACTGCAAAACAGACCATAAGCACTGATACGATCAGCTTCCCGTCATTTTTTTGCTTATCCATCATAAGCCCCCTGATATGAATACTTTTTTTAATCACGCTATCGGCACAATCCCAATATCATTGTTTCTTACTACCCTCCATGCTCCATTTGATCCTGTTACATAATAAAGAGTTGTATCAACATGAGTAGAAGCAACCATTGCGTCAGTTACTTATTGAATGTCTTCAGAGATCGTTACTGTGATAGTGCCAAGATCCGTATTGTTTGTTTCTATCCCTGCTCCACTTACACTGAAATATGTTGAATCTTTAGGTGCGGCGTCAACAGCAGTGCCTTCGGCTGTTTCCAATAAAATAACATCTTCATAAAACATGCCGTTAAGTCCTTCGACCTTTGATGCAAAATTCAACTGTGCTTTAATAGCCGAATTTGAATGGTTTGTTACAGTTATCTCCTTAGGCTCATCCCACCAGCATGCAGACTCTGTGGTATAGCTATGTGTTTCAGGATTCCATACCTTATGTCCGCCAAAGTAGGTAAAATTCATTTCCTCCCACTCAACGTCCACAGACATTGTCGTTGACTTGGAATCAATATAGCTTCCTGTAACCTTGATATTTGTTGGTTCACTGCCGTCATTTTTTTCTGAATTTACCGCATATGCTGTAACCACGCTAGTGCTTGCAAGCACTAATGCGGCAATGATCGCAAATTTGTTTTTCATGATAAATTCCTCCGTTATTTATTTTTCCACAGTGACAGTTATTTTTGCCACCGTATCGACCATTGCTTTTTCACCTGATTGCGGATCATAGCTTAAAACTCTGAAATTTGCGTCTGTATAAGTGCCTTCACTAAGTTTGTCCGCCTCGCCCTCAAGCAAAGGAAGCGTTTTAAGCTGGTTACCTGGTCTTATGGTACCTGAGCGTGCGATGATCTCACCATTTACCTCGATACAAAGCACGATATCCTGAGTTGAACTGCTTGGATGCTTATAACTAAAATAAGCTGTTTTATCAGAAAGCTTGATATTCACTGTATTTTCGTATTCAAGAGAAATTCCTCCGCCACCCTCAGGCACATCAAGACTTCTGCTGTTGTCCTCCAATGGTTCAGCATTCTGCTCTGTCTGCTGAGGTGCATAATCAGGTACTAGAGATTTTGTTTCTGACTTTCTGAAAAACACAGCCCAAATCGTAATGCCTATGCAAAACATCATGCCCAGAATAAGTGCAGCCATTATGATCCTTTGTTTTTTTGCTTTGTTCTCATTATTCTCCATCATTTTCCTCCTGCTTGTGCATTAGCCAGACATTCCTGCTAAATAGCATTAATGTTCGCAATAATCATACATTGTTATTAACAAAAAGTCAACAACATTTGCACAAGTGGTAAAAACAATGCACAAGCGGTAGTTTTTTTGATACATATGGCGTTCATTTTTTGACAGTTCAACATCCCCGTGACCGTTAAAGCACAACAAAAACGATAGCTCTCATAATAACACCGTTACTTTTTTATTAATAGATAATACTTGAAATCTTCGGGATAATATAGTATAATAACTTTATATGTTGTTATCCTGATAGGAAAACTCAGGCAGAAGGAATGGTGATAGTATGAAAAAAGGAGTTATCTCTGTGAACTCAAATGCAGAGAAAACTATTATCGCAATGGCGATATCCGTTGTTCTTGCCATTATTTTTGACGGCAAAAAGAAAAAGCCTGCAAAGCGCAAAAGCTTTGCTCAGCGTGTTTCAAAGCACTATAAAACTATCGACAGTATAATGCTTATGACAGTTGCAAAGGACGTCAAGAAAAAAGAGCAGGAACGTGCGGCTCTTAAAAAGAAAAATTCATACAAGACCAAGCTCCGTGACCTTGAGATACAAGACGCTGAGTTTATTGAACTGTAGGTGATATAATGACGGAATATTTCAAGCGTTACCGCAGTTTTGTTGCAAGCTGTCTTGAGGATAAAGACTGCGACTTTGCAAAGCTCCTTGATTATCACAAAGAACATATCGCTTTTTTTCAGCACGAACGGCTGATACATCTTATCGTGACGGTGCTTTTTGCACTTTGTACTGTCATGACGTTCATTGCCATTGCAATTTGGCAGGTCATGATACTCATACCCCTTGCCATTGCGTTTCTCGTACTGCTTGTGCCTTATATAAAGCACTACTATTTTCTTGAAAATCAGACTCAGCTTCTTTATAAGGACTATGACAAAATATACAGACGAGTACATAATTTTGGACTTGACAACGAGAAAGGCGTGAAATAATGGAGTACACAAAATACACCAAGGAGCAGTGGAAAGGCAGCGTCATAACCTCTCCCCTGCCACCTACTCTCGTTACCTGCGGCAGTATGGATAAACCCAATGTGTTCACAGTTGCGTGGACAGGCATTCTCTGCACTCAGCCGCCTGTTACCTACATCTCCGTCAGACCTGAGAGATATTCCCACGAGCTTATAACTCAAAGCGGTGAGTTCGTCATAAATCTGCCGACCAGAGAGCTTGTGAAAGCTGTGGATTGGTGCGGTGTGAAAACCGGCAGAAAAGTGGATAAGTTCAAGGAAATGCACCTTACCGCAGAGCCGTCAGCAAAGGTATCGGCACCTTTGCTGGCCCAGTCCCCTGTGAATATCGAGTGCAAAGTAAGAGAGGTCGTGAGCCTTGGTACACATGATATGTTCATTGCGGATATCGTGGGGCTTGACGTTGCAAAAGAATTGCTTGACGAAAAAGGAAAGCTTTGTCTTGACAAAGCGGGGCTTATTGCCTACGCTCACGGAGAGTATTACGGTCTTGGCAAAAAGCTTGGCACGTTCGGCTACTCAGTAAGGAAAAAGAAAAACAACAAAAATATCAGAAAAGGAAAATAGAGTTATGAAAAAAATTCTCACAGCCGCAGTTGCGCTGGCTGTATGCTATAGGCTCAGACCTATCAAAGCGTACGCATGGAGCGGCACTACTCACGAGGACATTGTGAAAAAATCACTTGCACTTCTGGAAAAGGAGAAAAAGCAGAAGCAGGTGACATTCTATAAAGACTATCACAGCGAGATACTCAAGGGCTGCACTCAACCTGACGAGGAGAACGATATGGACAAGGGTCACGGAAAGCATTATTACTCCTGCGTTAATCCAAAGGGCAAGGAGCTTCCTGAAACCAACGGCTATTACCGCAACCGCTTTGGTGACCTTGCAGTGAGCGCAAGAACTTGCCTCGAAGAAAACTACACCGCCGCAGTATCTCTTTACAAAAGCGGTGACATAAAAAACGCCATGCGTGTTCTCGGCAGAGCGGCACATTTTATTTCAGACATGGGCTGCACCGTTCACGTTGCAAACATGAAATATCAGGACAAGGCAAACAACGTGCATTACGCTTTTGAGAAGCACGTTTCCACCACCTGCACAAGACACACAGCCGACAGCTTCGACAAGCGTCTGCTGAAATACTACGGCAAGGATAACTTTGGCGAGGCTTCAAACAAGCTTGTAAAATACGCAGGCAAGTTCGTTGACACCATTTCTCACCTTGACCCAAGAGCTTTTGATGACGTTGCAAAGAACACTCTGCCGGTCACACAGCAGAATGTCACAGCGCTCCTTCTGAAATTTTATGACGATTGCACCGCTGACGCAGGGAATTACATACTTGACGGCAAGGCTTACACATTCAAAAACGAGATATCAGGTCTTGTACTCACTGTTACTCCTAAGGGATTGCAGCTTGAAAAGCCTGACAAGGAGCTTGAACAGAAGCTGACGGTCTGTCTTACAGAGGACGGCACATTCGGTTTAAAGATAGGCGACGGCGGATATGTAAACGCTTCATGCAAGGGCTATGACTATCTGAAAATAGACGGCAAGCCTGTTCAGTTCAGGGTCACTGCGCTGGGAAAAAGACGTTTCAGAATATCCACTAAGTCCACAGACTATGTAAAGGTGCTTGCAAACTCAAAGGGCGGAAAGCTCTCCTTCGCTGACCTTGAGCCTGAAAACTCAACTCAGATTTGGATACTTAACTAAAGATCACAACACAAAAAAGGCAGACTCATCGTCTGCCTTTTTTTACTGCAAATTATGTTTGCGTGTTATTATAAAATTAGTCAACAGGAAATATGCCAAGATATATGCGAACTGATACATTGTCATAAACACAAGTCTTAGGTTGAATGCCACTTCTGTATCGGGCAAGCGTGACGTTGGCATAAAGAGCATATTCCACAGAGAAAGGTCGCCTGCCAGATTGCTTATCATCGAGGATAACATATTGCAAGCGAAGATTATGGCAAAGCCTACAAGAACTTTGTGCTTGAAACAGTTTGAAAGGGAGATAACAAAATATAAGAATATCTGCAAGCCTGCAAACAGCGTCAGAGTATACAGGCATATCAGAAACGAAGTGAGCGGTTCTTCAGCAAAGCCGTTGCCCAAAGCGTTTATAAAATCTCCCACCGAGTCAAGATACTCTGTTGGGTCGATAAGCAACAGCGAAAGCACAAAAACGATCATGCTTGCCGCCGACCATATAACAGAAGAAATGAACTTTGTGAAAATGTGATAATATGGCTTGACAGGTATTGTCAGCATAAGATAGCCCTCGTCAGTGAAAAGGGTCTTGTGAAAGTTGGTCAGCGATATGGTAAAACCCACAGTGAACAACGCCCCCACGGCAATACCATAGGCAATGCACACAACAATGAATATCACCAGAAAATTAGGGCTTTTAACGCTCTCACCATAACGGAGCATCAGAGAAAATATCAGTGCAACTATCATATATCCCACAACAAGAGGGAAAAACTTTCTTGCCGAGCGTTTAAGTTCATATTTCAAAAGCTTGCCTAACATCTGTACACCTCCCTGAAAAGCTGATCCACAGACTTGCCAGTTTCGTTATGGATAGCGTCAACAGATTTATGCAGCCTTAGCATACCATTTTGTATCATCACCACGTCGTCAAGGACAGGTTCGATATCTGCAATAAGGTGGGTGGAAATTACCACAGCCGCCCGCTCGTTGTAATTTGAGATTATTGTGTTGAGAATATAATCTCTTGCCGCAGGATCAACGCCTGCAATTGGCTCATCAAGAAGATAAACGTCAGCCTCACGGCTCATAACAAGACAAAGCTGCACCTTTTCTTTTGTACCCTTTGACATTGTCTTGAACTTTGCCGCAGGGTTTATCCCCAGCCTGTTCATCATATCCTGAGCCTTCGCTACATTGAAATTGCTGTAAAAATCCTGAAAAAACCTAAGCATCTCATTTACTTTCATATCGTCAGGTATGAAATTTCTGTCAGGCAGATAGGAAACCACTTTTTTAGTTTCCACGCCAATAGGCATTCCGCATATGAGTATATCCCCTGCCGTAGGTTTTATAAGACCACAGCAAAGCTTGATAAATGTTGTTTTTCCGCTTCCGTTCGGCCCTAGCAGACCGATAATTTTACCCCTCTCCAGCGCAAGGTCAAGATTGCTCAGCGCTGTAAAGCTTCCATACTGCTTTGTAAGCCCATAAGTTTGCAAAACAGTTTCCATGCTGTCCCCTCCTTTGTAGCAAAAAGCAGCAAGACTTTAACACGCCTTGCTGCCGCATTATTATCTTTCTTCACAAATAAGCTTGATCGCAGTTCTTTCCTCACCGTCGATCAAAACGCTTGCAAATGCAGGGATACAAATAAGATCAATGCCCAATGGTGCAAGATAGCCCCTTGCGATTGCTATAGCCTTGATCGCCTGATTGGCTGCGCCTGCGCCCACTGCCTGTACCTCAACTGCACCGCTGTCACGGATAACGCCCGAAACTGCTCCTGCCACCGAATTAGGAACAGACCTTGAAGAAACCTTTAGAATTTCCACTTGAATACCTCCATAAGTAAATTCAAAGAATTTACCCCACTTATTATACACACTATATTATACTACATACATAATAAAATTTCAAGCTTTATTAATACTTTTCGTTATTATCGCTTAATAACACGCTGTATATTTGTTGCTTTTCCCGATTTTTCATCAAATTTTACCACAACTCCGTTTATAAAGCAATCGTTGGTGCTTTCTGAAAACCTCACAGGGGTGCGATATTTGAACTTATTTATGACTATATCACTGTCTACCCCAAGTACGGAAAGCTCAGGGCCTGTCATTCCAACATCGGTGATATAGGCGGTATGTCCGCCTAAGATCGTTTCATCAGCCGTCTGAACATGGGTATGAGTGCCAAGCACAGCAGTGCATCGTTTTTGCAGATAAAAGCCCATAGCCTTTTTCTCAGAAGTTGCCTCCGCATGAAAATCAACGATTATATTAGGCGTATCAATGCTTTCAAGAAGCTTGTCAACATAGTTGAAAGGATTTTCCACTGCTTCCATATACATCGTTCCCATAAGATTTACCACGGCTATCTTATAAGGACACATATCAATATAAGTCACACCATGACCCATAACGCCCTCAGGGTAATTGGCAGGTCTTAAAAGTTGCTCGTTTGTGTCATAAAGCTCCTCAGCCTCACGTCGTCTGAAAGAATGATTTCCTGTCGTTACAACGTCAGCCCCCATGTTGAGAAGCTGTCTGTAAGACTGTGGTGTGATACCATTGCCCTGAGCAGAATTTTCACCGTTCACCACGGTCACATCTATATCATATTCACGCTTCAGCTTATACATTCTGCTTTCAAGAAAATCGCAGCCGCTTTGTCCCACAACATCTCCGATAAAAAGTAGGTTCATTTGCTATCTCCGTTCTATACTGCATTTTACAGTTACCCTTATTATACACTATCCTTACTGCAAAATCAAGCAGACATCACAAAAAAAATCAGACGCTTTTACACGTCTGATCTTTCATATCAATTATCGTCAACTGAAATATCATCAACTATCTCAGGAGTATCCTGAATTTCTGGTGTTTTATCAGGTTCGCCCATAAACTCGCTCTCTGTAAGCTCGCCATTCATAAGCTTCTCAAATGTTGCACCGTCAACCTTTTCATACTTCATAAGATACTTAGCCACAACATGAAGCTTATCCATATGCTCGTTGAGTATCTTTTCAGCGTCAGTAAATGCACTTTCAATAAGAGTTCTTATCTCATTATCGATCTCAGCCGCAACGTTATCGGAATAGCTTGGCGTATTAGTGTAATCCCTGCCAAGAAATACTTCATGATCGCCCTGACCGTATACAACAGGACCAAGATTGTCACTGAAGCCGTAGCGTGTTACCATGTTTCTAGCTGTGGAAGTAGCTCTCTCAAGGTCATTTGAAGCACCCGTTGAGATGTCGTCAAGGATCAGCTTTTCAGCAACACGTCCGCCAAGAAGAACCACGATATTTTCGTACATCTCGTTCTTGCTAACATAAGATTTATCCTTGACAGGCAGGCTCATTGTGAAACCGCCAGCCTGACCTCTCGGTATGATAGACACCTGATGAACTTTATCCTGTGATTTGCTGTAGTATGTGCAGAGTGCATGACCGCCCTCGTGATAAGCGGTAAGCTTCTTTTCGTCCTCTGTGATGACCTTAGACTTTTTCTCAGGACCTGCCACAACCTTTATAGAAGCTTCCTCAAGCTCATCTTTGGTTATAGCCTTTTTATTCTTTCTTGCCGCAAGGAGCGAAGCCTCGTTCACAAGGTTTTCAAGGTCTGCACCTGTGAAGCCTACAGTTGATTTTGCAATAGTTTCAAGGTCAACGTCAGGAGCGAGCGGCTTATTTCTTGTGTGAACTTTCAGTATAGCCTCTCTGCCCTTAACGTCAGGATAGCCCACAAGTATCTGTCGGTCAAATCTGCCCGGACGAAGAAGTGCAGGGTCAAGTATATCACGTCTGTTTGTTGCAGCCATAACAATAACAGAATCGTTATCCTCAAAGCCGTCCATTTCAACAAGAAGCTGGTTAAGGGTCTGCTCACGCTCGTCATGACCGCCGCCAAGGCCTGCGCCTCTCTGTCTGCCCACTGCGTCGATCTCGTCTATAAAGATGATAGCAGGAGCGTTTTTCTTAGCCTGCTCAAAAAGATCTCTTACTCTTGAAGCACCGACGCCCACGAACATCTCAACGAAGTCAGAGCCTGAGATAGAGAAGAACGGAACTCTTGCTTCGCCTGCAACGGCTCTTGCAAGAAGCGTTTTACCTGTACCCGGAGGGCCGAGGAGCAAAACGCCCTTAGGTATTCTCGCACCGATCTCGGTATACTTCTTATTATCACGGAGAAAATCAACGATCTCCTTAAGTTCTTCCTTTTCCTCGTCTGCACCCGCAACATCATCAAAGGTAGCTTTCTTGCTGCTTGGCGCCATTTTGGCATTTGTTTTTCCGAAAGATGACATCTTTCCGCCGCCTGCATTCTTCATCATGAACACAAAAAAGAATATCATAACGCCCAGCATAAGCAGCGTCGGTATCAGATTGAGCCAGAAGCTGTTATCCGATATCGGTATAAGATTATACTGCAAAGGATCGTCTGGATTTTCAGTATTATATTTCTTACGATAGTTCTCAGCGTCCTCACCGCCAAGGACTTCATTTGCAAACAGTGAAACATTTGGAACTGTATAACTATATACCTTATCCTCGCCCTTGAGCTTATACTTAAGCTGTCCGGAGCCAAGGTCAAGCTCAAACTGTGACACGTTCAGGCTGTCAAACTGTTCCATTATCTCCGAATATTTTTTGTCGGAAGATTTTGTGCTCATGCTTGTTAGCATATAGACCAATCCGCAGATTATGGCAACCGATACCAGCAGATAGATCAACAGGGTCTTTCCATTATTATTGTTTTTCAATCGATCACAACCTTTTGTTCTGTATTATATTTGGCTCCTTATTCGGAAACTATACCGATAAAAGGAAGATTTCTATATCTCTCATCATAATCAAGACCACAGCCAACAACGAATTTGTCCTCGATCTCATAGCATTTGAAATCAGGTGTTATGTCTGCAACACGTCTTGACGGCTTATCAAGCATAACAGCTATCTTAACACTTGGCGCACCCATTGACGCAAACTTCTTTTTTAATTCGCAAAGCGTTCTTCCGGTGTCGAGAATATCCTCAACCAATAAAACGTCCCACTCTCTCAGGTCAAGACCCATAAAATCATGGTCTCCTGAAATTGAAACATTTCCTGTTGAGCTTGTGCCAGCATAACTCTTTGCAGTAATAAAAGCGATCTGCATATCGTTGTCGATACTTCTTACAAGATCAGCAGTAAACACGAACGCTCCCTTAAGAACGCACACAACAAGAAGCTTTTTTCCTTTATACTCTTCAGTTATCTCTGCTCCAAGCTTTTTCACAGACAATGCAAGCTCTTCTTCAGAATAAAGAACCGATATATTGTTCATTAACTAACAACCTCTCTGATTATATATTATCAATGTGACAGAAAAGTGAAAAAATACAAGTTCACACAAAAAACTTTTCAGCTTAGGGTGATATTCATCTCACTTTATGGTAAAAGCCAATATTTTAACGGTTTCAGAGTCTATCTTAACCCTTTCGGCCGCGCCGCTTCCTTCAACGAAAACAACGCCCTGACTATCTTTTAGGATAACGGCACTGCTCCTGTCCTCAAGTCTGAAGGACTTGTTCACCAGCTTTCGCACATCGCTGTCAAAATCTCTGTTCACAAGGCGTATCTTCTCGCCCTCTCTGCGATTTTCGACAACAATCTCACCCTTTATTTTATCATAATCCAGACAGCAATTTGCAAACTTTTTATGAACATTTGCAATTTTTCCGTCAAAAGGATAGATTTTGAACTCTATCTCCTTATTGCCGAACTGATAAACGCCCTCGTCGCTTACCTTAACGCTCCTGAGAGTGCTGTTTTCAAGCATCTCGCCCTTTGCAAAGCTGAGCACACCTTTTGAGCAGACCGCAAAGACTCCGCCCTTGACGTTCGCCTTACCCACGTCAAGTATCAGCCTGTCGATATCCTCGATACTGTCATGGCTTACAGTAAGCCCCTCTTTCTCAAGAATGTGCATTATTGCACGTCGGCGTACACTTTCGTGGAGCTGTCTTAGACACAATGCGTCATAGCCCTTTGGCAAGACCGCTTTCTCAAAGGCTTCAAGCCCCTGACTTTCAAGATAGTCGCTGTCTGTTCTAAGCCTGTCAGCTGTCATAGAATATGAGCCAAAAAGCGAACTGTTAAGTTCCGCAAGCCTTGGCACAACAAGGTGGCGAATCTTATTTCTGGTATAATCGTCAGTAAGATTTGTGGAGTCAGTAACAAAATCCTGTCCTCTCTCATTGAGAAAGCCCTCTATTTCCTGACGAGTACAATTTATAAGCGGTCTTATGATATTTCCCCTCACAGGCGGTATTCCGCAAATACCTTTCAGACCTGTACCTCTTGCGAGGTTGAATATGGCAGTTTCAAGGCAATCCGAAAGACTGTGTGCTGTGCATATCTTGTCTGCGCCGATACTGTCAAAAAAGTCATATCTAAGCTTTCTTGCCCCCTCCTCAGTGGATACAGAATGTTCCTTGCAATAACCCACAACATCGGCATGAAACACCTTCAGCTCGACCCCAAGCTTCTCGCAAAGCTTTTCACAAAAATGCTGATCTCTGTCGCTTTCCTCCCCACGGAGGTGGTGATTGACATGACAAGCGCATACATCATAGCCCAGCTCATATAAACACAAAAGGAGCGTAACGCTGTCGGCACCTCCTGAGAGGCACACAAGCAAGCGTTCGCTCTTATTTGCCATATTAAATTTCTCTATGGTAGAAGCTACCTTTACAAGAAAATTATTCATCATCTCTCCTGAAATCAAGACCTCTGAACAGGGTATATTCGCCTATCCAGCCAAGCTGCACCTTATCTGTCTGTCCGTGACGGTTTTTCGCAACTATACACTCAGCCACCGACTTGTCGCCCTCATCGCTGTAGTAAGCGTCACGATAGAGGAACATAATGATATCAGCGTCCTGCTCGATAGAACCTGATTCTCGCAGGTCTGAAAGGATAGGTCTTTTATCGTCACGCTTCTCTGAGCTACGGGAAAGCTGTGAAAGTGCGATAACAGGCACATTAAGCTCCTTAGCCATAAGCTTCAAGGAACGTGTTATCTCAGACACCGCCTCAACACGGCTGGCGTTTTTATTTGCTGATTGCATGAGCTGTATGTAGTCGATGACCACAAGTCCAAGATTTCTCATTCTTCTGAGCTTTGCTTTCATCTGCGGCACTGTACAGCCTGCACCGTCATCAAAATATATAGGAAGCTGTGACAGCGTATCTGCCGCACCTGCTATCTTCTCCCAATCGGAAGGCTCAAGATTGCCCGACCTAAGCAGGGTATTATTAACAAGCGCCTCTGAAGCGAGCATACGGGACACGAGCTGTTCCTTACCCATTTCGAGAGAGAATATAACAACGTCACGCTTTGTCGCCTTGCAGGTATTCACCGCAATATTAAGTGCAAATGCAGATTTTCCCATTGCAGGACGTGCCGCGATAATGATAAGGTCAGTTCTGTTAAGACCTGTTGTGATTGCGTCAAGCTGACCGAAGCCTGTTTTTGCTCCAAGATGTTCTCCTGCGTCAGGACCTGATATCTCCTGCAAATGCTCGAATGTATCAACGATAACGTCGCTTATTCGTGTAAGACCCTGAACATCTCTGCCCTGTCTTATCTCAAATATAGACTGCTCGGCAGCGTCAAGCTGCGTCTGAGAATCCTCACCGCCGTCATACGCCTTTTCAAGAATCTGATTAGCGGCATTTATAAGCGACCTTACCCTTGCTTTTTCCTCAATTATCTTGCAATAGCTCTCGATATTATCCGTTGACGGCACCATTTCCATAATACCAAGAAGATAATTCTTAGCCATTGCAGACGTTTCAAAAACACCCATTGTGACGGCTTCATTAATTACCGTGATAAGGTCCTCTTTGCTGCCTGTGGTGAACATTCTCATTATTATGGAGAAAAGCTGCTGGTGCTGTGGACGATAAAAGCTTTCAGGCTTTAGTATCTCAATGACCTTCGGAAGCACCGAAGGATCACGAAGAACTCCTCCCAGAACGGCTTCCTCAGCCTCCTGAGAAAATGGCAGCTCCCTGCCAAGGGTCGCTCCTGTGGTAAGCCCACGGAAATTATCAGCCATGATTACTCCTCAACGACCTTTACTTTAATGCTGCATGATACGCCATGAGTAAGCTTTATCTGTGCAGTATAGTCACCGAAAGCCTTTATCTCGGCTGTAAGATTGATCTTCTTCTTCTCGATAACAACGCCATACTGAGCCTTGAGGCAATCTGAAATAACGTTTGCTGTAACTGCGCCAAAGAGCTTTCCGCCCTGACCTGCCTTAGCCTTTACCAGAACTTCCTTATCCTTTATTTTCTCTGCGATAGCTTTATTGTCGGCTGTTTCAACATCTATCTTGTGCTGAGCGGAAGCCTTTTTGCCTGCAAGGTCATTAAGGTTTTTAGCTGTAGCTTCAAGTGCAAGACCCTTTCCGATAAGAAAATTTCTTGCATATCCGTCTGCAACGTTGATGATATCTCCCTGCTTGCCTGAACCCTTTACATCTTTTAACAAAATAACTTTCATATTATTCACTCTGCCTTTCTTTTTTTATTCCTGCGAATTATTTTCCCAGTATTCGTCAATGGCGTCTGCAAGGCGCTTTCTCGCCTCATTCATTGAACAGTTGAGCTGAGTTGCCGCCATAGTAAGATGACCGCCGCCACCCAAAGACTCCATGACGATCTGCACATTACAAGCACCCATGCTTCGTGCAGAGATATTTATCACACCGTTCGTTTCATAGATAACGAACGAAGCTTTTACGCCTGTTATACCAAGCAGCTCGTCTGCCGCCTGTGAAGCCGCTATCCTTATTTCAGAGAAGCTTTCCTCTGTATAAGCCACTGCACACTCTTTATAAAGGTGAGCACTGTTTATAAGCGACGATTTTTGATGATAAGTCTCGATAGAGTTTGCAAAAAGCTTTTTGACAGCTATGGTATCAGCGCCCTTTTTCTTCAAAAATGCTGCCGCTTCAAAAGTGCTTACGCCTGTTTTCATAATGAAATTCTTTGTATCCAGCATTATTCCCGCAAGCAGAGCTTCCGCCGCATGGACTGTGATGTTGGAATCCTCACCGAAATACTCGATAAGAGCGGTCACAAGCTCGCAGGCTGATGACGCATTCGGCTCTAAGAACGACATGATAGTCGGCTCGATTCCGTTCACCATTCTTCTGTGGTGGTCGATAACTACCACATTTTTCGCCCTTGCAAGTATCTCCTTTGACTCCACCAGTGCAGGGTTATGGGTATCAGTTACCACAAGAAGCGTGTTATCGTCAAGTCTTTCAAGACCCTCCTGAGGGGTTATGTAATAATGCTCCGACTCATTTTCATTTATATAATTTATAAGCGTTTTCGACAAATTCTGCTCAGGGTCTACCACAACGTAAGCTTCTTTTACCATGTTTCTGATAGCACAGCAGAAGCCTGTTGCAGAGCCTACGCTGTCAAGATCGCCAAATCGATGACCCATTATAAGCACCTTATCATGGTTACAGATAAGCTCCAGCATAGCCTTTGCCACCATACGGATACGGGTCTTATTGTTCTTGTCAGGTGCAGAAGAAATGCCGCCGAAGAACTTGAACTCACCGTCCTCCTTGACAGCCGCCTGATCTCCGCCACGTCCAAGGCACATTTCGAGAGCCTGCTTTGCAAACTTCTCGCTCTCCGCAAGGTTTGCACCATCTCTGCCCACACCTATGGACAATGTAAGGTTAGAACGCTCGCCAACGGCTATTTTTCTTGCCTGCTCGAGTATCTTAAATCTCTGCTCAATTATAGGTGCAAGGTGGCGTTCCTCCATATAAACATAGAACTTGTCGCTTGCTACTTTCTTTGACACCGCAGTAGTATTCTCCAAAAATTCCTCTATGAGCTTTTCTATCTCAACAACAACGTGAGCCTTTTCGCTCTCTCTGATATTTGACATAAGCTCGTCAAAGTTGTCGATAGTTATGATTATTACCGCTTTGTGGGACATTCTGAACTCATATTCAAGCTCCACATAATCGGTAACGTCATTGAAATAGACCATTGAAAGCTCACCGTTCACATCGGTATGTATAGCCTTTGCCTTATAAAAATGGGCGTTTGTGCACACAAGGTCGCCGTCAGAGGAATATATCTTGTCCATATCAATGTTCATAAGCTCAGTGAGGTCAATGCCGTAAGCCTCTTCCTCAGAGTAGACCTGTCTGCCAAAAAGTCTGTTATACCACACGATGACGTTTTCGCTGTCGATTATTATAGCAGGAGCAGGAAAATTCAGGAGAGAATCTCTCTCCGTCTTTGAGATCATCGTGGAAAGCTTTGCCACATACTTGCGAGTGTGATTGTGGAAAACCACTTCTTCAAGCACCCACAATACAGCCGCCGCCACAGACACTAGGATAAGCACACTGCCCGACTCTCTGTGAGACGGAGTAGAATGCAGCATAAAAGCGCCTATAAGTGACGAAAGCATGGTAACGCACACTGTTATTCTTATTATGATCTGTAATCCGTTGTTACTTTTCATTTTAAAGCTCCTGCATTTCTATAAACAACCGCACTGTTGACAGGCGGTCATAATTCCATTATTATCGGCAAAATCATAGGACTTCTCTTTGTCTTTGTGAAGATAAAGTCCGAAAGATTGTCCTTCATTCTGCCCTTTATGGTATTCCAATCCTTCATATTTCTGTCAAGACAATCCTGAAGTGTTTCGGTAAGAAGCTTCTGAGCTTCGGTCATAAGCTCCTCGCTCTCTCTTACATACACAAAGCCTCTTGAAACCACGTCAGGCCCTGCAAGGATATCTCCCGAAGCCCTGTCGATAGTTGCCACGGCAATGATAAGTCCGTCCTGAGCAAGATGTTTTCTGTCACGGAGAACTATTGCGCCAACGTCGCCAACGCCAAGACCGTCCACAAGTACCTTGCCCGCAGGCACTTGTCCTGTTATCTTCATGTCAACGCCGTCTGTTTCGATAACGTTGCCTATATCAGCAATGATTATATTGCTCTCAGGGATTCCCACAGAAAGTGCCGTATCTCTGTGTTTCATAAGATGTTTATACTCACCGTGTACAGGGATAAAGAACTTTGGCTTTGTGATAGAAAGCAACAATTTCTGCTCTTCCTGACAAGCGTGTCCTGAAACGTGCACCTCGTACATTGACTCATATATTACCTCTGCACCCAATCTCATAAGGTCGTTTACTACCTTTGTGACATACTTTTCATTGCCGGGGATAGGATTAGCCGAGATTATGATAAAGTCCATAGGAGTGATAGTAACGTTCCTATGCTCGTTTGCCGACATTCTTGTAAGCGCCGACATAGGCTCGCCCTGACTTCCCGTTGTGACGATGACCATTTTTTCAGGTGCATATCTCGATATAGTGTCGATATCCACAAGCACACCGTCAGGCACTTTAAGATAGCCAAGCTCGATACCCTTTGAGATAACATTCACCATACTTCTGCCTGACACAGCCACTTTTCTGCCATGTGTGACAGCGTTATTTATTATCTGCTGAACTCTGTGAACGTTTGAAGCGAAAGTGGCAATAATTATCCTCTTGCCCTCAGCCTTGTTGAAAAGCTTCACAAAGCTTTCGCCAACCTTGCGCTCGCTCATGGTATAGCCAGGTCTTTCAGCGTTTGTAGAGTCAGCCATAAGAGCCAAAACGCCCTTGTTTCCAAGCTCTGCAAATCTAGGCAGGTCGATTATACCGCCTTCGATAGGTGTATAGTCTACCTTGAAGTCACCAGTATGGATAAGCACACCAGCAGGGGTATGGATAGCCATTCCCACGGCATCAGGGATAGAGTGATTTACTCTTATAAACTCCACCGCCATACAGCCAAGCTTAACTGTCTGTCTTGGCGTTACAACGTTGAGTTTTACAGTTCCTAGAAGCCCATGCTCTTTCAGCTTGCCCTCTACAAGACCAAGCGTAAGCCTTGTGCCGTAAACAGGCACGTTGAATTTCTTGAGAAAATAAGGCAGTCCGCCTATATGATCCTCATGACCATGTGTAAGCACAACGCCCCTGAGCTTTTCCTGATTTTTCTCGACGTATGAGAAATCAGGGATAACGATATCAACGCCCGGCATTTCACTGTCAGGGAATGCCAGACCACAGTCGATAACGAACATATCGTTTGAACACTCGATAACGGTGAAATTCTTGCCTATCTCGTTAAGACCGCCAAGAGGGATTATCTTCACAGGCGTTCTTCTTACAGGCTCTTTCACTCTGTTCGCCGCAGGTCTTGGACGTCTTTGCTGAGTATTCTGCGGTTTTCTCTGTGGAGTTTCATTTCTCGGCTGAAGCGTTTTTTTCACACTGCCCGAAGCTCTCTGACTTTTTACACGGTCAAGCTCTTTTGAAGCCTGAGCCAGAGGTATCTCGCTCTTATTCTGTTTTTTTCTGAAAAAACGTTTTTGTGTAGGATTTTTTACTGTGTTGTTCTTTTCGTTCATAAAATAATGTACTTTGCCCTGCTGTACTCCGCTTTTAAGCCTTCAAAGGCACAAAATGCCGCAAAAAAGCAGCACAAACATACGGCAGGAGCAATTATCTCCTTCCTGCTGCATTTTATCATGCTCAAATAATATTCGATTTTTCCGTTTAGATTCAATATACCGCTGCGTTTGGGCTTTATTATCATGTGCTGTCAAAAACGCTTAAAGCCTCAAAGAAAGACAAAATGATGTGATGAACGCAGTTTAAATACAGCGGCATGAGCCGCCTTTGTCCGAACAAAAATATCTAATTATATTGTACTCCATTTTCGTCTCAATGTCAATAGCAATTTATTACATTTATTTGAATATGCCCTTTATCCTGCTTGTTATATCCTCGCAAAAGGCAGCCGCCTGCTCGCAGCTCACACTTTCTGCAAACACTGTTATACCTTTTTTATCTCTCAGCGGTCTGATAACTGCGTGGGTCTTGCCCATTGTTATCTCACCATCTGCTGAACAGCCAAGCTCTGAAAATATCTTTTCCTTGTTTTCACGGCTCATTGTTATGCCCACAAATCGGCTTGAAGTGTATGCGTCAGGCACATCACAGAGAGCTTTTTCTAGCGTTATCCCCTGCTCTGACAGATAAGACGTCACCGCTGACGCAAGGTAAAGTCCGTCATAGGCAAACATATTATGGGTCGAAACTGCAACGTCCTTTGCTATGTCAGCATTGTTTTCGTATCGGTAAAGCCTGCCACAGTGGTCTTCAGCAGTGGCATCGGCATTAGAGGGGAAATTCTCAGGCAATGCCACCGCAAGCCCCTTTTCAAAGCACACCCCTGCATACATTGCCACCAGCTTTTCCCACATGACATAGCTTGTTTTCTCACTATAAGCTGATACTTTTGTGCCGTCTGCGGAAAGATTGAATATTATACGCTCACCGTCTATATCGTTCCTGCCGTGAAAAAGTCTGTCGGCAATGGTCGCCTTTCTAACATCATATGTGCGGATATCCACATTTACGCCTTTAAATCGGTCAGGGAGTATTTTTTCAAGCTCTGCGACGTATATCTCCCTCACCGCTGAAAAATCTGTCACACAACCCGTCTGAGAAAGCCCCACACTGCGATAAGCTCTATCGTCAGCTATGCTTCCAATGCGGTCAAGAAGCTTTTCATCAGGCAACATTCCACCAGCCGAAATAAGTCTTGCATGACCTGAAATGTTTGCGCCTATGAGTATTCCGAACTCTCCGCCAAATCTGTTCACAGCATAAGAAAGCTCTGAAATGCCTGCTCTGCCTATACTGTACACGTTCACTCCAGCCTGACATATGCCGCATTCAAGGGCTTGTTTGAGCAAAAGGCTTTCGTCAGAGCCATAGGCTGTCACTATACTTCCGCCTTTTTTTGCAGCGCTTGCGGCACAAAGTCCAAAAAGCATAGCCTTTTGCGCTGTGGCTTCACCGCCCCACAAACTGCACTCGCCGTTTTCGTCTATGACAAGTCGGCTGTCAGATGATCTTTTCACGTTTTCATAAAGCCTTGCGCCCTTTTCAACAGTTTTTCCAGACCATATGCCCACGCCTTTTTCAATGACGGCTTCACTTGCGATATGAGCCTTTTCGCCCATGACGGAATATTCACCGCACTTCACACCGCTGTCAAGGACAGCCCCACGGCATACCACTGCACTGTTTATATCACAGCGTTCAGATATCACCGAGCCTATGCCAACATATCCGTTCACCTTGCCGCCCTTTACAACAGCGTTATTGTCTATGACGCTTCCGCTTTCTATGACAGACCCTGACATGACAGAAACGTTCTCTCCTATATAAACAGGCTCACCTATTGCCGCACCGCTGAAATTATTTTCCGTCAGCCTTTGTGACATATTTTTGTTGTAAAGCATATGCCTTTGACAATCAAGAAAAGCCTCAGGCGTGGTTATCCTTTTATAATAACCTTTTCCGTCAAGCAGGACAGCTTCGCCACTTTTCACAGCCTCGGGTATAATATCCTCCGTCATATCCGTAGGCTTTTCAGGATTAAAACTATCAAAAAGCTCTCTTTTCAATATATATATGCCAGCAGGTTTGTTTTCAGTATCATAAGCCAGAGCCGTACAAAAGGTATCGTGGCTCAAATGAACTTTTATAATCTCATCAAGAGGGTGAGTGCAGATACAGTTACATTCCACGGCAAGAATTTCTGTTTCATCGCACATTGCTGTTCTAACAGCCTGCGCAGTGCTTTTGCCTGCGGTGTTTATCATATGGAGCTTTATCTTACCTGAGTATTTTTCGTCAAGAAGCCTTTCTACCTGTTCAGAGCCATAGCCCACTGCAAGGACAGCTTCTTCAAAGCCTGCTTTCTCCAGCATTTCAAGAGTAAAAAGCAAAATTTCTTTTCCGCATAATCTCAGAAGAGCCGCAGGTCGCCTGTCTGTCATGGGCATCAATCTTTCTCCACGTCCTCCGCATAAAACAACAGCTTTCATATATGTTCCTCCGTTCATAATACTTGATTTAATGTATTATTGGAAAACATACCCACTGTTATTCATGTGAAAAAAATTTGCCGCCGCCCTTTTCAAGATAGAAAAAATATGCTATAATGTAGGGTACGGCATAAAAGAAATTTTACGGAGGTGTATATAATGGAGCAGTTTACGGCTCTTAAAAGAAAAGCACTTGAAAAATATTTTTCACGAATGAACGACCAACAGCGCAAGGCTGTATTCAAAATAAAAGGACCTCTCCTTATACTGGCAGGAGCAGGAAGCGGCAAGACCACTGTTTTGGTAAACCGCATCGCAAACATGATATACTTCGGCAACGCATACAACACAGAGCAGACCTACGGCACGCCCTCTGAACAGGACATACAGTTTCTCAAAGACTACATTGACGGCAAGACAAATGACGCTTCTACCCTCGCAGACATTGTGGCATATGACTGCATAAAGCCGTGGAGCATACTTGCTATCACGTTCACAAACAAGGCGGCAGGCGAGCTTAAAGAACGTCTTGCAGGAATGTTGGGAGAGGCAGGTCAAGGCATAACGGCGGCGACTTTCCACTCCGCCTGCGCAAGGATACTCAGGCGTGAATGTGACAAGCTGGGATTTTCAAGCAGTTTCACCATTTATGATTCTGACGATTCTCAGAGAACTGTAAAAAGCATATTGAGAGAGCTTAACATATCCGAGAAGATGTTTCCACCGAGAACGATACTCAGCGAGATATCCCACGCTAAAGACCTGCTCCAAGAGCCTGATGAATACATCGCCTCAGCCGCAGGAGATTATCGTAATCTGACCATAGGCAAGGTATACAAGCACTATCAGAAGAAGCTCAAAGCCGCAAACGCTATGGACTTCGACGACATGATATGCCACACAGTCAAGCTTTTTGAGCAGTTTCCTGACGTCCTCGACCACTATCAGAACTTGTATAAATATATAATGGTAGACGAGTATCAGGACACCAACAAGGCTCAGTTCAGACTTGTTTCGCTGCTGTCACAGAAATTCCACAATCTGTGCGTTGTGGGTGATGACGACCAGAGTATCTATAAGTTCCGTGGTGCGACTATTGAGAACATCCTCAACTTCGAGGAGCAGTTCGACTGCAATGCTGACACTGATGTTATAAAGCTTGAACAGAATTACCGCTCGACCCAGAACATTCTTAACTGCGCAAATCAGCTTATAAGCAACAATCAGGGCAGAAAGGGCAAAAATCTGTGGACAGCTTCGGGTGACGGTGAAAAGGTCACAGTCTACAAGGCTTCAAGCGAGCGCAGTGAAGCAAAATTCGTGGCTGACACTATTTTAGAGGACATAAACAAGGGCAGAAAATACAATGACCATGCTATACTCTACCGAATGAACGCACAATCGAACGCTTTGGAGCAGACGTTCATACAAAGTGGAATACCATATAAAATAATAGGCGGTCTGAAATTCTATGACAGAAAGGAAATAAAGGATATACTTGCTTATCTTTCTGTTATAAACAACCATTTTGACTTTCTCCGTCTGAGAAGAATAATCAACGAGCCGAAACGTGGTATCGGCGAAGCCACTGTAAACGCACTTGAACAGATAACCTCAGACCTTGGGGATTCACCTATACACATCATGCAGGAAGCCGATATGCTTGCACCCCTTGTGAAGCGTTCAAAACAGCTTATGCCTGTTGGCGATATGCTCTCAGAGCTTACTGAGCTTTCTGACACTCTGCCACTTGCGGAGCTTTTGGACAAACTTCTTGATATGACAGGCTACAAGCGTCATCTTGAAATGCAGGGTGACGAGGGTCTTACACGTCTTGAAAACATCAACGAGCTTAAATCCACCATGTCAAGCTACGAAGAAAATGCTGACGAGCCGTCGCTGTCGGGATTTTTGGAGGAAATATCACTTTACACTGACGTTGACAATCTCGACTCTGATGCTGACTATGTTGTGCTTATGACAATGCACTCTGCAAAGGGACTTGAGTTCCCCATAGTTTTCGTGGTAGGCATGGAGGACAACATCTTCCCGTCATCAAGAAGTCTTGAATCGGAGGCTGACACGGAAGAGGAACGCAGACTTGCCTATGTTGCGGTGACACGAGCAAAGGAAAAGCTTTATCTTACCCACGCAGAGGAACGTATGCTTTACGGTCGCACTGACAGGAACAGGATATCACGCTTTATAAAAGAGCTTCCTGCCGATTGCATAGAAAAGCAAGCCGAGGAAACAAAGGCTTCACCTTATCTCAACGGCTATGAAAAGCCTCACAGCATGAGTCTGCAACAGCAATTGGCTCAGCGAAAGGCTGATAAGAGCAATTTTTCTGTTAATACTGAAACTTTCGCACCAGGCGACAGAGTTTTGCACAAGATATTCGGTGAAGGCACTGTTTTAAGTTCAAAACCTATGGCTAACGATACTCTTGTCGAGATAGCATTCGATAATCGTGGCACAAAGAAGATAATGGCAAATTACACGAAGATAAAAAAGATATAAGGATATAAGATAGAAAAATCCGCAGGGCGAAACAAAACGCTCTGCGGATCTTTTTGCAATATAAAAGCCGTACACCAAAAAATGTACGGCATATTTTATGTATCAGATAACATCGTCTTCCTGATTAGGAATGTTAAGCTGTTTCTTTGGAACACGCTTGATAGGATCATAGACCCACTTCTTACAGCTATAATCAGCGTCTACCAGACCCTGCTTCTCACAAAGGACCTTATTTCCTTCTCTTGATCTGTTGCCGAAAAGGCAGTAAGAACATGACGGTGAAATTCTGTTACCAAAATAGCTCTTCTTTGCCATGATTTATACAACTCCTTTAAGATAAGTTAATCTTTTTTCATTTGTTATTAATTATATCATACTGTTTTAGAAAATGCTAGTCTTTTCTTCAAAGTTAGTAATAAAATCATCATAATCAAGCAAAACGAGGGAACAAAATTGTTCACTTTGACGAATTTAACATTATTTGTAACAGAAGTCAAAACTGAATCAGGAATAAAGAAAGGATAGATAAAACGGCATATGACACCAGACAAAAAGGCTGATGCCAAACGTGAGATAAAAAACGGCACAAGGGAGAAATCCACGCCAAGTGCAGATATTTGTATAATCACACACAGACCACCGAAGGAGCAGACAGCGGCTATAAATGGCAGAAGATAAAATGGACTTCCCGAAAGCTCAGTGAGAGAGGTTATTTCAAGACAGCTTTTCACAAGCACAAGTCCGTTTTCTGACAGTGAAAACGCATTTTTCAGAAAGCTGAACGCTCCGCAGTATTCAAGAGAGGACATAAACGCTCCGAAAAAGACTATCATAACGCAGATAACAAAAAGTGACTTTCCTGCCGAGATAACGCTGTCGGTGAACATTCTGCCGTCAAGTCTGAAAGTCGGCTTTGATGTTTTCTTATCCTCATTTATAGCTCTGCCGAGAACAAGTGCAGTGAGAAAATTTGCCGCTAGTATGGATACGAACACTGCAATGCCTGCTCCTGTACAACCAAACACCGCAAGACCCACTGTACCAGAATAGAAAGCAGGTCCTCCACAGCAGCAAAAGCAGGACATTATCTTTGCAGTACGCTGGGATATTATCTTTCTCTGACACAGATCTGAAAGAAGCTTTACTCCCACAGGATAGCCTGCGGTATTGCCAAGAAGAAATACAAAGAAAAGCTGAGGCGGTATGCCAATTATAAATCTCGATATAGGATAAAAAGGCATTGAAACGCAGTAGTAAAGCCCACTTGAAACAAGTATCTGCGACAGCGCCATAAAAACAAACAGCGACGGGATTATGATGTTCATACAGCGGTCAACTGCTTCGGAGATACCAAGCTTTACGCTCTCGCCCCCTGATATGGTGATAATGCAGAACCATATGACCACCCCCGCAAGTATGTATACGCAAAGCTCCTTTGCAAGTCTTTTCAACATTTTTATTACCTCCCTACTTTTACTTTTTAAGTATATGTCAGTCTGTCTAATAATATAATTAAGCATAAGACAATGAACGGAGGACGCAAAAATGAAGAAGATACCATTTTTAAGCTTTTTCGGCATGACAAAAGAATTGACCGCACTAAGCTCATACATAAGCATAACTGACGACAGAGCCGCCGTTATCGAAAACTGCAAGCAGATAGTGGAATGCAGTGAGATAATGGCAAAGGTGCTGACAGGCTCTTTTGAGATAGAGATATGGGGCAGCGGACTAACAATGTCAAATTTCTGCTCCGACAGCGTGGAAATAAGAGGAAAAATAGAGTCGGTCAAGCTTGTGTCAAGAAGTATCAGGGAGAGAGGATAATGATTTTCGGTTATATAGATTATGTTATCACAGGGGACAGCTTCACCAAGTTTTTCCGCAGGATAATGTCGGATAAGCTTCCCGTAAGCAAAATGTGTGAAAAGAACGGAAAGCTCACTTTGCGTATGCCTGCGGAACACTGTAAGGCGCTTGAAAGACTATGCGATGAACTTGGGCTTGAATACACCGCCACAAAACGTCACGGAAGCTTTGTTCTTGCAAAACGTTTTTTCGGAAGAGGAGGACTTGTCATAGGCACTGCGGCTGTTATGCTTTCATGCTTCTATCTATCAAACGTGGTGGTGAGGTTTGACATACTCAGTGATGATGAAAATATCAGAAAAGGCGTTATGTCGGTGCTTAAAGAGGAGGGCGTTGAAACCGGCACTTATATCCCAAGCATTGATCTCATAGTCACAGAACGTGCGTTAAAGCAAAAAGTGGAGGGCATATCATGGGCAGGCATAACACGCAAGGGTGACACGCTGATAATCGACGTTATCGAAACTGAGGGCGACACAAAGCGTGAGTCAAACCGCTATCCCTCAAATCTTGTTGCCTGCGAAAACGGAGTTATCGAAAAAATCGAGGTTTATGACGGACAGCTAAAGATACCTGTGGGAAGCGGTGTGACAAAGGGCGATATCGTTGTAGGCGGTGAGATCATCACATCAAAATCAAGCTGGATAAACAGCAAGGAAAACGTTGAAACAAAGACAAGCTATGCACGCTCAAAGGGTAAGATACTAGGCACTTTTGAGCGCACTGTCACATTCACACAGCCCTTTGAGGACAAGGCAGAAAAGACGACAGGCAAGAGAGATACAAAGCGTTTTTTCACTGTGTTTGACGCTGATATCCCTCTTTTTTTCTCAAAGCCTGAGGGTTACTGGAAAAATGAGCAGAGATATTCTCCTCTGTCGCTTTTCGGGTTTGAAATGCCTTTTGGCATAACCACCTGCGAACTTGAAGAATATAAATTTTCACAAGACACCCTGACAGAACAGCAGGCATTTGACGCCGTTCATGAAAAGGCGTATTTATATGAGGAAAATTTTCTCTCAGACTATGAGATAAAAGACCGGCAAGTGGAGGATAATGTGACGGAAAACGGAGTAACCGCTACTGTAACATACACCCTATATGGCGAGCTTTGCAGAGAGGTGGAATTTTTTATTAAGAAATGATCAAAAAGTGTGAAAAGGTGCATAAAAAAAGTGTTAAATCTTAATGAGATTGTTGCAATCAGAGGAAAAATGTGATATAATAACTTTGTATAATAGGTATATCAGAACAAAAAAAGAGGAAGTTGTGCTAATGGCGGAAAAACTTATCAGCGTGGACAGAATGGAAACTGTACTCAGCCTTTTCGGCAATTATGACGAGAATGTTAATCTTATCCAAAAAGAGTATAATGTTGTGATTCTCGGCAGAGGTGACGATATCAAGATAACAGGCGATGAGGAGAACGTATTTAACGCCTCGGAAGCTATAAATAGCCTTATTGCTCTTATCAACAAGGGCGAGGCTATCACTGAGCAGACTATAAGATATGTTTTCACACTTGTGCGTGAGGGCAAGCAGTATGAGATAAAGCATATGTCTGATGACGGCGTGTGCGTAACGGTGAGCGGAAAGCTCGTCAAGCCGAAAACTCTCGGTCAGAAAAGATATGTTGAAGCAATAAGGAAAAAGACTATCGTCATGGGCGTTGGTCCTGCGGGAACGGGCAAGACTTATCTTGCGGTGGCAATGGCGGTAAAGGCTTTCAAGGCGCACGAGGTAGAGAAGATAATCCTCACACGTCCTGCGGTTGAAGCAGGAGAAAAGCTGGGCTTTCTTCCGGGCGACCTGCAATGTAAGGTAGACCCTTATCTCAGACCGCTTTATGACGCACTTTTTGAAATGCTTGGTCCTGACACTTTCGCTAAACAGCAGGAGCGTGGCTGTATCGAAGTCGCTCCGCTGGCATACATGAGAGGACGTACTCTTGACGATTCTTTCATTATCCTTGATGAAGCGCAGAACACCACTCACGAGCAGATGAAGATGTTCCTTACACGTCTTGGATTCAACTCAAAGATAGTCATAACAGGCGATATAACGCAGATAGACCTGCCTGACCAGAGAAAGTCAGGTCTTATTCAGGCAATGAACGTACTCAAAGGCATTGACGATATATCGATCAACAGATTTACCGACAAGGACGTTGTCCGTCACAAGCTTGTGCAGGACATAATCCTTGCTTATGAAAAATATAACAAAAAAGGAATGTGAAAAAGTAATGGGCAAGGTAAAAGTAATGATAACCAACAACCAGACAGAGGTAAAGATACCTGTTGGCATAAGGCTTCTTGTAAGACGCTGTTGCCATGCTGTGTTGGAATATGAGGGCCACAATGATGATTTTGAAGTTTCTGTATCTTTTGTGAATGACGAGCAGATACATGAGCTTAACAAGGAGCATAGAAACATAGACCGCTCAACAGACGTGCTGAGCTTTCCTCTTGGCGAGAACGGTGATTTTGACATGAACCACGAAACAGGTGCTTACCTGCTGGGAGATATAGTCATAAGTCTTGAAACTGCTTACCGTCAGGCTGAGATATATGGTCACTCTCTTGAAAGAGAGATAGGCTTTCTGACAGTACATTCAATGCTTCATCTCCTTGGCTATGACCATGAAGAAAGCAATCTTCAGGAGAGGATAATGCGTGAAAAAGAAGAAGCTATACTTGGCAATCTGGGCATATCCCGAGACGCCACTTTCTTAGGCGAGCATGAACACAGGTAAAACAGGGATAGGACGTTTCTTCAAGGGCTTTGTTTATGCCTTTGAGGGCATTGTGAGCTGTATAAAAACAGAGCGCAATATGCGTTTTCACATTGGTGTTGCAGTGCTTGTGATACTGCTAATGCGATTTTACGGGCTTAGCGCCGCCGAAACTGCCGCAGTTTATATCTGCATAGGGCTTGTTATTTCACTAGAGCTTGTGAACACGGCTGTTGAAGCCGCTGTGGATATGGCGTGTAAAGATAAAAACCTCCTTGCTAAAAAGGCTAAAGACTGTGCGGCAGGGGCTGTTCTCATTGCGGCGGTAGCTTCTGTGGCTGTGGGAATAAGGATATTCTGGGACTATTATGCTTTTATGGCTATAGCCTCTTATTTTGCAAGAAACATATGGCTAGGGATAGCTTTAGCCGCAGGTGTGATACTGTGGCTCGTATGGGTGTTCAAAACGCCTGCTGACAAAGATAAAAAAAGATAAGGAAAAATATATATGAACAAGAAAAATGCAAATTCAAAAAATGCGTTCGTCACCATTGTTGGACGTGCGAACGCAGGCAAATCCTCATTGCTAAACGCACTTGTGGGCGAAAAGATAGCCGCAGTGAGCGACAAGCCGCAGACAACAAGAACAAAGATAACAGGTGTTCTCACAAAGGGAGAAACACAGTTCGTTTTCATGGACACACCCGGTATGCACAAGGCTAAAAACAAGCTTTCCGAGCATATGCTCAACGCTGTGAACGAGTCTGTTGCAGGGGTTGACCTTATTATCCTTATGGCTGACTGCACAAAGAAAATATCCGAAAACGAGCGTGAGCTTGTAAAGGGCTTCAAGGCAGGCAAGACTAAGGTGATACTTGTGCTGAACAAGATAGATCTTCTTGAAAACAAAGAGGATCTTATCGCAGTGATAGCAGAGTATTCAAAGCTTTTTGATTTTATAGATATCGTACCAGTGAGCGTTCTTGAAAATGACGGCCTTGATATTATTATGGAAGATCTTGAAAAGAACGCTGTAGAGGGTCCGCACTACTTCCCTAATGATAAATTCACAGACCAGCCTGAAAAGGTCATAATGGCTGAGATAATAAGAGAAAAGGCACTCAATAACCTTAATGACGAAGTTCCTCACGGCATAGCTGTGACTATCGAACATCTTAATGAGCGTGAAAATAGAAACGGTGAAGCTATACTTGACGTTACCGCTACTATTTACTGTGAGAGAGAGTCACACAAGGGTATTCTTATTGGAAAAGGCGGCTCTATGCTTAGAAAGATAGGTCAGGAAGCAAGAGCTGACCTTGAAGATTTCTTCCAGATAAAAGTAAATCTCCAGTGCTGGGTTAAGGTAAAAGAGGGCTGGAGAAACCGTGAGGGCATGATAAAGAATTTCGGTTTGGAATAAAGGCAACATATTTTTCCGCTTATAATGACCGCCAAAAAAGCTGATAATATCAGTAAGGCGGTGAACATCATGACTTTATGGGACAAGTTCTTTGAAAGCGGCAGGATAGAGGATTATCTCACATATGCCGCACACAGAAAAGAGGATACTGACAATGCTGACCTTTATGGGACTGATACTGAGGGAAAATGACAGGGGTGAAACAAGCAAATCCATCACTGTCCTCACAGCAGAGCGTGGAGTCATAGATATATTTGTTCGTGGAGGCAGGAAAAGCACGAAAAATGCGTCATCAACGCAGCTTTTTGCATACTCTAAGCTGTGCGTTGAGGAAAAGAAGAACTCTAAAGACCAATCAATGTTTTTTCTCAACAGCAGTGAATCAGAGAAGCTTTTTTACAACATCAGGCTCGACCCTAAAAAAACGGCTCTTGCCTCTTACTTTTCTGAGCTTCTCATGTATATACGAACAGAGGAAAGCGGCTGTGACGAGATAATGCGGCTGACGCTGAACACACTTTATTTTCTCGATAAAGGCGACAGGGATAACGAACTTCTCAAATCTATATTTGAGTTTCGTCTGCTGTGCGAAGCAGGATTAAGACCTGCGCTTCTTGGCTGTTCGGTTTGCATGGCGTATGAAGCTGACATTATGCACTTCAATCTGTCAACAGGGGTCTTGGAGTGTGACAAATGCTGTTACAATCCTGACAGCATTTACGATATTGAATTAGACAGGACTATGCTATACATAGTCCGATTTATTGCACTGACGGAATATGAGCGGCTTTTTGCTTTCAAGATAAGCGAAAGATATCAGAAAAAGCTAACCGCTTTTACAGAGCGGTTTGTTAGATATAATCTGAAAGGCAAGTTTCCGTCGCTTGATTTTTACAGACTTTTGTAGGCATTGCGTAGCTTTGCCTATTGTCATATTTTGAGGTATATATAATGGACGAAAGATTTTATGATTCGCTGGAGCTGAACAAAATTCTTGAAATGCTTTCAAAAGAATGCTCCAACGAAAAAACTAAAAAAATGGCTTTGGGGATAAAGCCTTGTTCTGATCTTTACACGGTCAAGAAAGAAACAGGCAAGACCGCCGAAGCACTTGAACTCAGCGTGAGATACGGCACGCCGAATTTTTACAACATAAATGACGTATCAACTTACATCAAAAGAGCCGAAGCAGGCGGTGTGCTTTCTCTTGGAGAGCTTATCCAGATAAGACGCTTGCTTGCGCAGACATATGAGCTTCACCACTGGTATGAGCAGTGTGAGAACAAGGACACTTCCCTTTCATATCTCTTTGAAATGCTCTATCCAAACAAGTATCTGCAGCAGAGATTGGAAACGGCTATCATAGATGAAACAAAGCTTTCTGACGACGCAAGTGCGGAGCTGAGAAGCATAAGACAGAAGATAACACGTTCAGGGCTTAAGATAAGAGAGACCCTTGACAAGATGATAAAATCCCCGAGCACTCAGAAATATTTGCAGGAGAGCATTGTCACAATGCGTGACGGACGTTTTGTTCTTCCGGTAAAGACTGAGTTCAAGGGCAATGTCAGCGGTCTTGTTCATGACACTTCCGCAACAGGCTCAACGCTTTTTATCGAGCCTATGTCAGTTGTGGAGGCAAACAATGATATCAGAATTTTGCAGGGTCAGGAACAGGACGAGATACACAGGATAATCGCTGAATTTTCCATGGAATGTGCCGAAATGAAAGACCAGCTCATTTCAAACTACAATGCGGTAACAGAGCTTAACCTTTATTTTGCAAAGGCAAACCTCGGTGCAAAAATGAGAGCAATGCTCCCTGAGATATCCAATGACGGTGTTATCGTGCTGAACAAGGCACGTCACCCTCTTATCGACCCCAAAAAGGTCGTGCCTATAAACTTTTCTATTGGCACTGACTATCACTCCCTGATAATAACAGGTCCTAACACGGGCGGTAAAACAGTTGTGCTTAAAACTGTGGGTCTGCTCACGCTTATGACAATGTGCGGTCTGCTTATCCCTGCGTCAGACGGAAGCAGGATATCTGTATACAAAAACGTGCTTGTTGATATCGGCGACCAGCAGTCTATAGAAAACAATCTGTCTACATTCTCTTCTCACATAAGCAGAGTAAAGACCATACTTGACGAAGCAGACAGCGAAAGCCTTGTGCTTCTTGACGAGCTTGGTTCAGGCACTGACCCTGTGGAGGGTGCTGCGCTGGCGGTAGCTATAATCGAACGCATAAGGATATTCGGTGCGACCCTTGTTACAACTACTCACTATCAGGAGCTTAAAATGTACGCTATCGACACTCCTGACGTTGAGAACGCTTCATGCGAGTTTGACGTGCAGACTTTGCACCCGACATACAGGCTTATCATAGGCTCACCCGGTAAGTCCAACGCTTTTGCTATCTCTGAAAGCCTTGGTATCGACAAGGATATAATCAAGTACGCTGAGTCGCTTATTTCTGAGGATAACAGAAAGTTTGAAACTATCATAGACAATCTTGAACGCACAAGGATACAGCTTGAAGAAAACAACAGGCTTGCGGAGAAATACCGTGCGGAAAGCGAGGCTCTCAGAAAAGAGCTTGCAGAGCAGAAAGAAAAATTCTACGATCAGAAAGAAGCCGAGCTTGAAAAGGCAAGACGTGAGGCTCAGCAGATCGTAAATCGTGTTCAGCGTGAATCGCAGGCGCTTGTTGACGAACTTGACAAGCTGAGAAAAGAGAAAGAAAATCCGAACTTCACTCAGAAAGCCATTGACGCAAGGCACAAGCAGAAGTCCACAATGAACAAGCTTTACAGCGAGGCTAACCCTGTTTCTGAAAGCAGGAACGAGGGATATGTGCTGCCAAGGCCGCTGAAAAAGGGCGACAATGTGCTTATCGTTGACACAAACAGAAAGGGTATCATTATAACACCCCCTGACAACAGCGGAATGTGCTTCATTCAGGCAGGCATAATGAAAACCAAGATAGATGTAAAGAAGCTTCAGCTTATTGAAAAACAACAGCCGCAAAAGCAGACAAAGAAGCCTGTGAAAAAAGGCGGAGTATCTAAAAACGGCATTGAGAGCCGTATGACAAGAAAGGTATCCACCGAGCTTGATATCAGGGGCTATGCCGCAGACGAAGGCGTTCACGAAATGGAGCAGTTTATTTCTGACGCTATCATGTCAGGAGTGACGATGCTTACCATAATCCACGGCAGAGGCACTGGTATTCTCCGTGACGCCATAAGGCGTGCGCTTAAACACCACCCGTCTGTAAAATCATTCAGAAAAGGCGTTTACGGAGAGGGTGAGGACGGCGTAACTATCGTTGAATTAAAGTAAAATAATCACATATCACCGCATTTTGGTATATAATAAGCCAAAGGCGGTGATTTTTTTGAGCGTCCACAAGCGTTCTTTCAAGAACAGAATTTCATACATAATTCTTGCTGTCGTTATTATTCTTGCACTGCTCACGACGGTATTTTTTGCACAGCTTTCAAGGCACATCAGCGAAATAAGCGAGTTTGAAAGCAAGCAGGCGGCACTTGACGTGATTAATGCGGCCATAAACAGAGAGCTTGAAAAACTGCCTCAGAGCAGTTATATAAAGATATCTGAAACTGACGGCAGGATAACATCTATAAACAGCGATACGAACGCTGTGAACAGGCTTCAAAGCAGTGTTTCAAGGGCTGTGAACGAAAGCCTTTCACAGCTTGAGGGTACAAAACTCAGCGTACCCATCGGCACACTTTCAGGAATAAATATCCTCACTGGCAGAGGTTTTGACATACCACTGCGGCTTCATCAGATAGGTGCGGCAAAAACAGAGCTTAAAAGCGACTTAACGGAAGCAGGGATAAATCAGACAAAATACAGCCTTTATTTCACTGTGACCATAGAAATGACTGCCATTCTTCCTGCACACTCTACGGATATCGTGGTGAGCTATGACTATCCCGTAAGCGAAACTGTTATCGTAGGGGAGATACCTGATATGTACTTAGACAAGGGAAAAGGCTGATTTTTTCGCAGTTTATAGAAAAAAGGCTTGTATTTCACCAGCAATTATGGTATAATATAAAGGGCAATACCGCATAAGGCACGCCTAACGGCTTTGCACGCAATCTGCTTGCAGATTGCGTACAATCCTTATGTGGTATTGCCCTGCGTATGATATGCCGTAAAAAGTTGGCAGAAATGGAGTTGTGTTATTTTGAACGAACAGGACGCTAAAAAACGTATAGACGAGCTTGTGAAGCTTTTGAATTATCACTCTCAGCTTTACTATGTTGAGGACAGGAACGAGATCACAGACTATGAATACGATATGCTCCAGCAGGAACTAAAGGGCCTTGAGGAGCAGTTTCCGCAGTTTATCAGAAGCGACTCCCCTACTCAACGTGTAGGCGGCAAGGCGATATCAATATTTGAGAAAGTCACACACCGTGTGCAAATGGGTTCTTTACAGGACGTTTTTTCCTTTGAACAGGTGAGAAGCTTTATTGAGACAGTTCAGCAGGCTGTGGATAAACCGCAATTCGTTGTTGAGCCGAAAATAGACGGACTTTCGGTATCCCTTGAATATCATAACGGTGAGCTTGCCATAGGTTCTACCCGTGGTGACGGCTTTGTGGGCGAGGACGTTACTTCTAATCTGAAAACTGTAAAGTCCATTCCTATAAAAATAAATGAGGAACTGCCTTTGATAGAAGTCAGAGGTGAAACATATATGCCGAGAAATGTTTTTCTGAAGCTTGTTAAAGAGCAGGAGGACAATGACGAGCAGCCTTTCAAAAACCCTAGAAACGCCGCCGCAGGTTCTCTTAGACAGAAAGACCCTAAGATAGCGGCTAAAAGAAAGCTTGATATCTTTGTGTTCAATGTTCAGCAGATAGAGGGCAAGGAGCTTACTTCCCACAAGGAGTCTCTTGACTATCTGAAAACACTGGGATTCAAGACTATCCCTGATTACAAGCGTGTGTCTACCGCTGATGAGGTCATAGGCTGCATAAAGGCTATCGGAGAAAAGCGTTTTGATCTGCCGTTCGATATTGACGGCGTTGTTATAAAGGTTGACGATTTCAGACAGCGTGAGATACTTGGTGCAACTGCAAAAGTGCCAAAGTGGGCTGTGGCTTACAAGTTTCCACCTGAGGAAAAGACCTCAAAGCTGCTTGATATAGAGCTTAACGTGGGCAGAACTGGTGCTATAACACCTGTGGCCGTGTTTGAGCCTGTTTTTCTTGCAGGCACGAGCGTTTCAAGGGCGACCCTACACAATCAGGATTTTATAAGAGAGAAAAACATTTCCGTTGGGGATATCATCAAGGTGCGCAAGGCTGGAGATATAATCCCTGAGGTGCTAGGCTCTGTGGAAAAGCATGGCGACGGAGTTTTCACGCTCCCTGAGTGCTGTCCTGTATGCGGAACAAAGCTTGTGAAGTCCGAGGAAGAAGCGGCAGTAAGGTGTCCGAACGTTGAATGTCCTGCGCAGATATTCAGAAGTATTGTTCACTTTGCTTCAAAGGGCGCAATGAACATTGACGGTCTTGGTCCGCAGATAGTTCACACCCTTCTTGACAACAAGCTTATCACCTCTGTGGCTGACCTTTACACACTGAGCGAAAACAAGCTTTTACAGCTTGACAACTTCAAGGAAAAATCAGTGAACAATCTGCTTAGTGCAATAGAAAAGTCAAAGTCCAATTCTTTGGACAGATTGGTGTTTGGTCTGGGCATAAGAAATATCGGACAGGCTTCTGCGAAGCTTCTGTGCGACAAGTTCGGCGACCTTGACAACATCATGAACGCTTCCTCTGAGCAGATATCCGAGATAGACGGCTTTGGCGGCGTAATGGCGCAAAGCGTTTACAACGCTTTCCATGAAGAGCATATGATAGAGCTTATCCAAAGGCTCAAAGAATGTGGGATAAACACAAAGTATGAGAAGATACAGATAGACGACCGCTTTGCAGGCAAGACCTTTGTACTCACAGGCACTTTGCCGACGCTTAAAAGAAGCGAAGCAAAAGCACTCATTGAGAAATACGGCGGCAAGGCAAGCGGCTCGGTGTCCAAAAAAACGGACTATGTTCTTGCAGGTGAGGAAGCAGGAAGCAAGCTTGATAAAGCTCAGCAGCTCGGTATCGAGATAATCACCGAAGAACAGTTCAAGGATATGATAAAATAAGATAATATCTTTTTATATAAATAAAACAGGAGGAATGTAAAATGAACATTGACATTAAACACATTGCCAAGCTGGCAAGACTTCGCATCGAAGACGATCAGCTTGATAAGTTTGAGTCAGAAATGGAAAACATCGTGGGAATGGTTGAAAAGCTCCCCGACATTCAGGACGAAATGACCCTTGACCCTGACAACCCGATGATACTCAGAAAAGACGTGGCTGTTCAGGATAAATTCACAAGACAGGAGCTTATGCAGAACGCTCCTCAGGTAAAGGCAGGCTGTCTTGTCGTGCCTAAAACAGTAGAATAAGGAGTGTTATAATTGGAACTTTTTGAAAGAAATGCCTGCGACTTGTCAGAAATGATAAAGAACAAGGAAATAAGCTCCGCAGAGCTTACAAAGTCTGTTTTTGACAGAATAAAAGCAGTTGAGGGCAAGGTAGACGCTTATCTGACACTTGACGAAGAAAACGCTATGAAAAAAGCCGCTGAGATAGATGAAAAGCTTGCAAAGGGCGAGGAGCTTTCACCTTTGGCTGGTATACCTGTTGGTATCAAGGACAATATCTCAACAAAGGGTCTGAGAACAACTTGTGCATCAAAAATGCTTGGCAATTATGTTCCGCCTTTCAATGCAACTGTAATGAACAAGCTTGACGATATCGTTGTAACAGGCAAGCTCAACATGGACGAGTTCGCTATGGGTTCATCAACCGAGAACTCACATTTTAAGCCTACTAAAAACCCTTTTGATACAGAGAGGATACCTGGCGGTTCATCAGGCGGATCTGCTGCCGCTGTTGCAGCAAGAGAGGCTATCGTTACCCTTGGTTCTGACACTGGCGGATCTATCAGACAGCCTGCTTCATACTGCGGCGTTGTAGGTCTGAAGCCTACATACGGCAGCGTTTCAAGATACGGTCTTGTTGCTTTCGCTTCATCACTGGATCAGATCGGACCTCTCGGCAAGTGCGTAAAGGACGTTGCTATGGTACAGTCCGCTATCGTTGGTCATGACAAGTATGACGCTACTTCTTCCTATAGAGAGTATCCTGATTTCGCGGCTGACCTTAAAGCTGACGTAAAGGGTCTGAGGATCGGTATACCAAAAGAGTATTTCGGCGAGGGTATCGACCCATTCGTTAAGCAGTCTGTAATGAACGCTGTGAAAGAGCTTGAAAAGCAGGGCGCAACTGTAAAGGAGATTTCTCTGCCGTCTACAGATTATGCACTTTCATCATACTACATCATTTCTTCTGCAGAAGCTTCTTCAAACCTTGCAAGATTTGACGGTGTAAGATACGGCTTCAGAGCTGAAGAATATGACGGACTTGTTGATATGTACGAGAGAACACGTTCAGAGGGCTTCGGCGACGAAGTAAAGAGAAGAATAATGCTCGGCACATTCGTGCTTTCATCAGGTTTCTATGACGCTTACTACAAGAAAGCAAAGCTCGTTCAGAAGAGAATAATGCAGGAGTTCGCATCTCAGTTCGCTGACGTTGACGTTATCGCTACTCCTACAGTTCCGTCAACAGCATTCAAGATTGGTGAAAACACTGACGATCCCCTTAAAATGTACGCAAACGATGTCTGCACTGTTACAGTGAACATTGCAGGTCTGCCTGCAATAAGCATTCCTTGTGCATATGACGACAAGGGTCTGCCTGTTGGTATGCAGCTTATCGGCGGAAAGTTTACAGAGCAGCGTCTGCTTAACACAGCTTATGCTTATGAGCAGCTTGTTGGCGGATTCAAAATGCCTGAGCTTTAAGGAAAGGGGTCACAAAAATGGTAAAAGGCTACGAAGTTGTAATCGGTCTTGAAACTCATGCTGAGCTTAATACCGAGTCTAAAATATACTGCGACTGCAAGAACCAGTTCGGTCTTGAAGTCAATTCACAGGTTTGCCCTATCTGCATGGGTATGCCTGGCACACTGCCTACTCTTAACGAAAAGGTAGTTGATTATGCAATAAGAATGGGTCACGCACTCAACTGCGAGATAAACCGTGTCTGCAAACAGGACAGAAAGAACTATTTCTACCCTGACCTGCCAAAGGCTTATCAGATATCACAGGCAGAAGTTCCTCTCTGCGGCAAGGGTTATGTTGATATCCTTGTTGACGGCGAGGAAAGAAGAATAGGTATCACAAGAATACACATCGAGGAGGACGCAGGTAAGCTGCTCCACTCTGACAAGTTCCATGGTGTATCACTTGTTGACCTTAACCGCTGCGGTGTTCCGCTTATCGAGATAGTTTCTGAGCCTGATATGCGTTCCTCACAGGAAGCAAAGGTTTATCTTGAAACACTGAAATCTATCCTACAGTATCTTGGCATATGCGACTGTAAGATGCAGGAAGGTTCTATCAGATGTGACGTAAACGTATCAGTTCACAAGCCTGGCGAGCCATTCGGCACACGTTCTGAGATGAAGAACGTAAACAGCTTCTCTGCCGCTGTAAGAGGTATCGACTACGAGGTAGAAAGACAGATAGCTGTTCTTGAAGCAGGCGGAAAGGTCGAGCAGGAAACACGCCGTTGGGACGACGAAAAAGGAATGAGCATTCCAATGCGTTCAAAAGAAGACGCACAGGATTATCGTTACTTCCCTGAGCCTGACCTGCTCACTATCGTTGTTGAGCAGGAGCGTGTTGACGAGCTTAAAAAGAGTATCCCAGAGCTTCCAAACGTAAAGATACTCAGATATGTAAAGAAGTTCGGTCTGAACATAAAGGACGCAACGTTTATAGCAGAGTCTGTTTCCCTTGCAAAGCTTTTTGACGATTGCATGGCAAAGGACAAGTTCCCAGCAAAGTGCTATACAACATGGATACTTGGCGACCTTGTTAAGTACATGAACGCAACAGGCAAGACTCTCGAAGATACAAAGCTCACTGCTGACAATCTTACTGACCTCGTCGCTGCTATCGAGGCAAAGACCATTTCCAACGCTGGCGGAAAGAAAGTTTTTGCAGTTCTTCTCGAGGAGGACAAAAAGGTAAGCGACATTATCGAGGAACAGGGTCTTGCACAGGTCTCTGATGACAGCGCACTTGAAAAGATCGCTGACGAAGTTCTTGCCGCAAACGAAAAGTCTGTAAATGACTACAAGGGCGGAAAGACAAATGCTCTGGGCTATCTGGTAGGTCAGTGCATGAAGGCTTCAAAGGGCAAGGCTAACCCTGGAAAAATGAAAGAGATAATTCTTGCAAAGCTTGGCTGAACACAGAAAAATCTGATATAACGAAAGAGGATCGCATTTGCGGTCCTCTTTTTTGTACTCATATAAGTTTTCCGTAACAAAACTCGCCATCTGACGAGGTTATCTCTATCTTTAAAAGCTGTCGCCTTAAGGAATCTTCTTCGCTCGTCCTCGGTATTTTCACTGTCACATAATTTGGCGCATGACCTTGGTGCCACTGAGGGCTTGTTTCCTTTTCAAACAAAACCTCCTGAACTGTGCCAACAAGGCTTTTAAGATACAAAGCCTTCGTTTCATTGCATACATCTGCCATTTGAGCCGCACGACTGTGCTTGGTCTTGCGGTCGAGCTGACCTTTCATTTTGTCGGCAACAGTGGTAGGTCTGCGTGAATACGGGAAAATATGTGTTTCCGCAAAAGATATCTTCTTTGCAAATGCCAGCGACTTTTCAAATTCCTCGTCAGTTTCCTGGGGGAAGCCCACCATTATGTCGGTGGTTATAGCGCAGTTTGGAAAATGCCTGCGAAGCTTCTCGCAAAGCTCAGCATACTCCGCCGTATCATAATGGCGGTTCATGCGCTTCAAAGTTTCGTCACAGCCACTTTGCAGGGAAAGGTGAAAATGCGGACAGAGCTTTTCAAGCTTTGACATTCGCAGGATATCTTCATCTGAAATAAGCTCAGGCTCAACAGAGCCGATACGCACTCTGTAATCGCCATCACAGCCGCAGGCGGCTTCAACAGCGTCAATGAGCCGTGTGCCGTTTTTGAAGTCTCTGCCGTAACAGCAAAGATTTATGCCCGTGAGGATTATCTCCTTGTGACCTGAGTCAACGAGCTGCTGAACTTCGGGAGCGATATCCTCCAAAGGTTTTGAGCAGATGTGTCCTCTCGCAGTGGGGATAATACAGTAGGTGCAATACTGATCACAGCCGTCTTGAATTTTGATATACGCACGAGTTTTTTTGTCAGCACCTGAGTTTGTCATTTTCTCAAAAGCCTCTCCCCTCTCACGAGGAACTATCCTGATAATACGCTCGCCACTTGTGATATACCTTTTTATAAGGGCAGGTATCTCCTTTTTTGCACCTGTGCCAACTATGATGCCGCACTCGTCAAGAGCAGAAGCTTCCTTTTCAAAAGCCTGCGGAAAACAGCCTGCCAAAACTATCAGACACTCAGGATTGGCTTTTTTTATCTTGTGGATAAGCTGTCGGCATTTTGAGTCCGACTGAGCGGTAACAGTGCAGGTATTTACAACACAGACCTCTGCATCAGCATAATCCTCCGTGACCTCATACCCCTCGGACAGCATTGCTTCCTTTATATTTTCTGTTTCATATTGGTTTACCTTGCAGCCGAATGTATAGAAAAAGGCTTTCATATTTGATTTCCTTTCAATAGCCAAATGTTTATAATGCACAATAAGTCACAATAATATATGTGCATATTGCATAAATCCAAACTTTGATTTTTATCACTCTTGACTATTGTACCATATTTTAAATTTTTTTGCAAATATCCATTGACAAATCAAAAAAATCGTTTATAATATAAATTGTAGAGAAAAGATCTACAGAATTTATGTGGGAATCAAGATCGGATATACCGATCATTCTGAAGGAGGAATATTTATGACAAAGGTAAAAATCATGCTCGATTCCATTGCAGCGGTAAAGAAGTTTGTAAGCGTAGTTTCTATGTACGACTTTGATGTGGATCTTGCGTCAGGAAGATATGCAGTTGACGCTAAGTCAATTATGGGTATTTTCAGCCTTGACCTTTCAAATCCTATCCAGCTCGTAGCACACACAGACGACGCTACTAAATTCCTTGACGAGATCAAAGAATTTATTGTTGACTAAACTTTGATATCACGAAAGCACTGAGTTTTAAAAGCTCAGTGCTTTTTTTGTTGCAAAATTTAAACGATTTCGCATTTTTGCAAAACGTCATCGTATAGTTTAATATATTTACGAAAATACACTTTCTACTTTTGTTGTATTTTCATTCAAAACGCATATAAAACGTTTGAGATTTTCGTAATAAGAAAACTTTTAGTTGATTTGTTATAGCTTTTATATAAGTTCCACATTAACTAAAACGTTTTAATATGATTAATTATCCAAATTTTATATAATAAATTAACATTAAATAAGTAAAATTCATATTAATATCTTCGTATATAATATTTTACACAATATCTGTTTACTATTTGTTCACATGGGCATATAATTATATATGGATTAAGATATGTGACATATAAGTATAGAACTGCTGTTGCCAATGTAAAAAGAAACGAAAATCTCAGAAATTTTCGGTTCTTTTTAGTTTTTCAGGGGTTATTATTGCGAAAGGAGGATATGCCAAAGGGCATAATCACGAACATGATCAAAGCTTATATCAGGATAAACGATCTTAATGACATCAAGACTTTGCATGAAGCGGCTTTAAGCTGCAAATACGATCTGGTGGTGCAGTCAGGAACAAAAATACTCAATCCAAAATCACTTATGGGTATTTTCGGTCTTGGCACAAAGAAAACTGTATCGCTGGTAGCTAAATATGACGACAAGCGTGATTTTCTCGAAAAATTCGGTGATCTGATCTCAACTTAGATCATTCCTTATAAAAGCGTTCTGCTGCCGCGGAGCGCTTTTCTCTTTTGCCCTTGTAATCACAAGAGCTATATGTTATAATAGTACAAAAAAGACAAGGAGATAACTAATGAGCGTAAAAATAATATTGCTTGCACTGGAAACTTTGCTGTTGTTTCTCTTTCTTGTACCATTACCTGTTATATGCTCGGGCAACCTGCTTGGCATCATCGTTTCGGTAATGCTAATGATCATAACGGCAAACTGGACAAAATTCTGCGGTATTATATCAAAAATATGGGAACATGGCGCAGGTAAATTCGGGCTTATCTTTGTAAGCACATTGATACTTGCTGGGATAATATATGTGGGCATTCTTTCCATACTTATGTACAAAGCACAGGAAAACCGCCCTGAAAAAGCCAATGTTATAGTTGTGCTTGGCTGTCAGGTAAAAGGCGAACGCCCCTCACGAATGTTACGCAGACGACTTGACGCTGCAATTATGGCTATGAACGACAATCCCGATACGCTTTGTATAGTTTCAGGTGGCAAGGGTGATGATGAGAAAATAAGCGAAGCCTTGGCAATGAAAAACTATCTGCTTGAAAAAGGCATGGACAGCGACAGGATAATAATGGAGGACAAGTCCACTTCAACTTACGAAAATATCCAAAACTCTCTCAAGATACTCGATGAACTCGGCATGAGCCATGATATGACTATCGTCACAGACGGCTTTCATCAATACCGTGCAAGCCTTATAGCAAAGGCTCAGGGCGTGGAGAATGTCACCGCTTATTCAGCCTACACCGAGCCACGATACCTGTTCACATATTGGGTGAGAGAGTGGCTTGGGCTAACGCACTTTTTCATGCTTGGCAGCTAACTAAATTTCACGAAAATTTGCACAAAAAGCTATTGAAAACAGCACAAAGGTATGCTAGAATAAAGTCATAAATAAATGAAAATCGGAGGTTAAAACATGAAAAATATACCAGAAGTAAAACTTGGCATCGTTGCAGTTTCAAGAGATTGCTTCCCTATGTCGCTTTCAGAATCAAGACGTATCAAGGTCTGTCAGGAGTACAAAAAGGCTTACGGAGATATCTACGAATGTCCTACAGTTGTGGAGAACGAAAATGATATGCTCAAGGCTCTTGACGAGGTAAACACAGCAGGCTGTAACGCACTTGTTGTATATCTTGGAAACTTCGGACCTGAGTCCTCAGAAACACTTCTAGCAAAGAAGTTTGGCGGTCCTGTTATGTTCGTTGCGGCTGCTGAAGAACCATGCGGCGATGCACTTATCGACAACAGAGGCGACGCTTACTGCGGAATGCTCAACGCAAGCTATAACCTTGCACTGAGAAACATCAAGGCTTATATCCCTGAGTACCCTGTTGGTACACCTGACGAGTGTGCAAAGATGATAAGCGAGTTCGTTCCAGTTGCAAGGGCTATCCTCGGTCTTAAGGATCTGAAGATAATTTCATTCGGACCACGTCCACAGGACTTTCTTGCCTGCAACGCACCTATCAGACAGCTCTACAACATGGGTATTGAGATAGAAGAGAACTCAGAGCTTGACCTTTTCGAGTCATTCAACGCCCATGCCGGCGACGAGAGAATATCTGCTGTTGTGGCTGACATGGAAGCAGAGCTTGGCAATGGCAATAAAATGGCAGGCATCCTTCCAAGACTTGCGCAGTATGAGCTTACTCTTCTTGACTGGGCAGAAGCTCACAAAGGCTCAAGGAAATATGTTGTATTTGCAAACAAGTGCTGGCCTGCATTCCAGACGCAGTTTGGCTTCGTTCCTTGCTATGTTAATTCAAGACTTACAAAGATAGGCATTCCTGTTGCCTGCGAAGTAGATATCTACGGTGCTGTCAGCGAATACATAGGCGTTTGTGTATCACAGAAGCCTGTTACGCTCCTTGACATCAACAACACTGTTCCTGCGGACATATACAATGATGATATTGCAGGAAAGTTCCCTTACACACATAAGGATACATTCATGGGCTTCCACTGCGGAAACACAGCTTCATGCCTTGTAAAAGAGCCTGAGATGAAGTTCCAGCGTATCATGAAGAGAAATCTTGAGCCAGACAGCGAGCCTAATATTTCAAGAGGTACACTTGAGGGCGATATCGTTGACGGAAATATAACATTCTTCCGCTTCCAGTCAACGGCTGACGCACAGCTCAAAGGATATATTGCTGAGGGCGAAGTTCTTCCTGTGGCAACACGTTCATTCGGCTCTATCGGTATTTTCGCTATCAACGAAATGGGCAGATTTTACCGCCATGTTCTCGTTCAGAAGAACTATCCTCACCATGGCGCTGTTGCTTTTGGTCACTATGGAAAGGCACTCCACAGTGTTATGACATATCTTGGCATGACAGACATAGGCTTCAATCAGCCAAAGGGTATGCTTTATCCAACAGAAAATCCGTTTGCAGATTAATATTTTAGGGATACCGCACTGTAATGGTGCGGTATTTCTGCTTTTATGAACTAAAAAATCAACAAGTGAGCCAACGCTTATTCACACATAATTATATGCCCTGCCGAATAATAAGAATTTTATTGACAAATATGCGAAAAATGTAGTATAATAGAAGTAATTATTATAAGGAGATGTAGCCATGTCTGTTTACCGTATTTATGTAGAAAAAAAGCCTGAATTTGCAGTTGAAGCAAATTCACTTATCGGCGGAATAAAGTCAGCTCTGGGACTTGAAAACCTTACAGGTCTGAGAGTTATAAACCGCTATGACGCAGAGGGTCTTTCAAGAGAGGATTTCGACCTTGCAGCACCAGTCGTTTTCTCTGAGCCTGCTGTTGACGTTACTTACGATCACCTGCCTGCTGTAAAAGCTGACGAGTTTGTTTTTGCAGTTGAGTATCTGCCGGGTCAGTTCGATCAGAGAGCTGATTCCTGCGCACAGTGTATCTCACTTCTCACTGGAGGAAAAAGACCTACTATCAAGTCAGCGAGAATTTATATCGTTTCTGGCAAACTCACAGAAGCAGAGCTTGACCAGATCAAGCACTATATGATAAACCCTGTTGAGTCAAGAGAAGCTTCCCTTGATTGCTTCGATACACTCGATATCAAGTACACTATCCCTACCACAGTCAAGACTGTTGAGGGCTTTATCTATTCAACAGACGATGACCTGAGATTCATGCTCACAGACTTGGGTCTTGCAATGGACTTTGACGATATCAAGTTCTGTCAGGATTATTTCAAGAACGTTGAAAAGAGAAATCCTACTATCACTGAGATAAGAATGATAGATACATACTGGTCTGACCACTGCCGTCATACTACATTCTCCACTATCGTCGATAACGTTTCTATCGACTCAGACTACATAGCTGCTACCTTTGCAGACTATATCAACACAAGAAAAGACCTTTACGCAGGCAGAACTGACAAGCCTGTTACACTTATGGATCTTGCTTGTATCGGCGCAAAGCAGCTCAAAAAGGCTGGTCTGCTCAAAGACCTTGACGAGAGCGAGGAGATAAACGCTTGCTCTGTTAAGATAACTGTTGACGTTGACGGCAAGCCTGAGGACTGGCTGCTCATGTTCAAAAACGAAACACACAACCACCCTACAGAGATCGAGCCTTTCGGCGGTGCGGCAACTTGCCTCGGCGGTGCTATCAGAGACCCTCTGTCAGGACGTTCATATGTTTATCAGGCAATGAGAGTAACAGGCGCAGGCAATCCGCTGGTTCCTGTTGAGGACACTATCACAGGCAAGCTGCCACAGAGAAAGATAGTTGTTGGTGCTGCCAACGGTTATTCTTCATACGGCAACCAGATAGGTCTTGCTACCGGTCACGTTCACGAGATATATCACCCGGGCTATGTTGCTAAGAGAATGGAGATAGGTGCTGTAGTAGGTGCTGCTCCTGCTGAGAACGTAAGACGTGAAAGACCTGAGCCTGAGGATATCGTTATCCTCCTTGGCGGAAGAACAGGACGTGACGGCTGCGGCGGAGCAACAGGTTCTTCAAAATCACACAACCTCCACTCACTTGAAAACTGCGGAGCTGAGGTACAGAAGGGTAACGCACCTGAGGAAAGAAAGCTTCAGCGTTTGTTCAGAAATCCTGAAGTTACTTCAATGATAAAGCGTTGTAACGACTTCGGTGCAGGCGGAGTTTCCGTTGCTATCGGCGAGCTTGCTGACGGACTTTCTATCAACCTTGACGCTGTTACAAAGAAGTATGACGGTCTTGACGGCACTGAGCTTGCTATCTCTGAGTCACAGGAGAGAATGGCTGTTGTTATCGCAAAGAGCGACCTTGAAAAGTTCATGGCTGAGGCTGCAAAGGAAAACCTTGAAGCAACAATGGTGGCAAGAGTAACTGCTGAGCCAAGACTTAAAATGAACTGGTGCGGCAACACTATTGTTGACCTTACAAGAGAGTTCCTTAACTCAAACGGAGCTGAAAAGCACACAGATATTTCTATCCCTGCTCCTGTTTTCGCAGCAGAGAGCAACGACGCTGACACTGCTGACCGCTGGGAGTCTATGATATCAAACCTCAACATCTGCTCACAGAAGGGCCTTATTGAGAGATTTGACTCAACAATCGGTGCAAACACAGTTCTTATGCCATTTGGCGGTAAATATCAGAACACACCTACACAGGCAATGGCTGCAAAGCTCCCTGTTCTTCACGGCAATACAAAGACAACGTCCATTATGGGCTGGGGCTATGACCCATATCTCTCATCTGTAAGCCCATACCACGGCGCAATGAGTGCTGTAGTTGAGTCTATCGCAAAGGTCATCGCAACAGGCGGTACATACGAGAAGTGCTGGCTCACATTCCAGGAGTATTTCGAGAGAACACAGAATGATCCTGAGCGTTGGGGCAAGCCTATGTCTGCTCTCCTCGGTGCATACAAGGCACAGATAGAGCTGGGATGCGGTTCTATCGGCGGTAAGGACTCAATGTCCGGTACATTCGAGGAAATAGACGTTCCACCTACACTTGTTTCATTCGCTGTTTCAGTAACAGACGCAGACAAGGTAGTTTCACAGGAATTCAAGAAAGCAGGCTCTAAGGTGATCCTTATCAAGCCTGAATATGACGACAACAAGCTTGTGAACTTCGATTCACTGAAGGCAGTATTTGAAAAGGTAGAAAAGCTTATCGCTGAGGGCAAGGTGCTTTCATGCTGGGCTGTATCCTACGGCGGTGTATCTGAGGCTGTTGCAAAAATGGCATTTGGTAACAAGATAGGCTTTAAGTTCACAGACAAGCTCACAGCAGAAGAGCTTTACAGAGCTTGCTATGGCGCATTTGTTATCGAGCTTGCAGAGGGCGTTGACACTGACGAGAGAGTTATCGGTGAAACAACAGAAAGCTACGAGATAAAGTCAGACAACTACACAATAAGCCTTGACAAGCTCCAGACACTTTGGGAGGGCAAGCTTGAGCCTGTATATCCTGTTCATGTGAAAGAGCCTGCTGAAAAGCCTGAAAAGTACAGCTACAAGGCAGACAAGAGAGTTGCACCTGCTATCAAGGTGGCAAAGCCAAAGGTGCTTATCCCTGTATTCCCTGGCACAAACTGCGAATACGATACAGCAAGAGCCTTTGAAAAGGCAGGCGCTGAGGCTGACATCTTCGTTGTAAGAAACCTCACAGAACAGGCTATCAAGGAGTCTGTTGACGCAATGGAGAAGAAGATAAAAGAGTCACAGATAGTAATGCTCCCAGGCGGATTCAGCGGTGGCGACGAGCCTGACGGCTCAGGCAAGTTCATCGTATCATTCCTGAGAAACCCAAGACTTACAGACGCTATCCATGACCTGCTGAAAAACCGTGACGGTCTTATGCTTGGTATCTGCAACGGCTTCCAGGCACTTATCAAGCTTGGTCTTGTACCATACGGCGAGATAAGAGATATGAGGGACGACTCCCCTACACTGACATTCAACACCATTGCAAGACACCAGTCTAAAATGGTAAACACAAGGATCGCTTCCAACAAGTCACCATGGCTTGCAGGCTGTGAGGTAGGCGATATCCACAGCGTGGCTATCTCACATGGTGAGGGACGTTTCGTTGCAACAGCAGAGGAAATCGCACAGCTTGCAGCAAACGGACAGATCGCTACACAGTATGTTGACTTTGACGGAGAACCTACATTTGACATTCATTGCAATCCTAACACATCATTCCAGGCTATCGAGGGTATCACCTCACCTGACGGACGTGTTCTTGGTAAAATGGGTCACTCTGAGCGTAAGGGCTGCTGCGTATCAAAGAACGTTCCTGGTGAAAAGGATCAGAAGATATTTGAAAGCGGCGTAGCTTACTTCAAGTAAAAAACAAATACGAGGGCGGAGCTTTTCCGCCCTTTGTTTATATGAGGACAAAGATATGCTGAAATACATTATAATATATCTTTCCGCAATGAGCCTTTTGACGTTCATACTTTTTGGTGCAGATAAGCACAAGGCAAAAGCACACAAATGGCGGATACCTGAGAAAACGCTCCTGGGTTTGAGCCTGCTTGGCGGCTTTGCGGGAGGATTTCTGGGCATGGAATTTTTCCGTCACAAAACAAAACACTGGTATTTTTATATGGTGATGATAATTTCTCTTGCACTATGGGCATTTATCATATACAAGGTCATTGCAGAATAGAATATGTTCTTTAGGTAGTCGGTAACGGCTGCCTATTTTTTTTGCCAATTCTGGCAAAGAAGCATATAAAGCAGCGTAAACTTATTGGCGAAAAATAAAGTTGATCCTGTATAATAAAATTTGAAACATACAAAACAGTGCATAGTATTATACCAAAAAAAGACTGCTTTCTACCCTTTTCCGAGGTAGAAAGCAGTCTTTTTTCATTGTGCGTTTTTTACAGCGGCTTCATTAAGTTCAACTTCTGTGAAGATATAGTTGCTATTGTCATTAGGAGTGATATACACCGTGATAGTTCCCAGCTTGCAATTTTCACTGATAGCACCACCAGTAATACCGAAGTTCATCGTGTCAGACGGAGCGGCTGAGCCTTCCTCCAAATTCTTTATAGTGTCAAGCTCAAGTTTATCAGTTGAGGTGCCGTCTTTAGTGAAACTGCCCTCAATATCACCCTCGGGAGCAAAATTAAACTTCGCCATAATGCCCACATTAGAGTGATTTGTAACTGCGATAGCCTTTGTATCACTGGTCCATTTGCCGTCTGCCTGATCGACCTGATGTGTTTCAGGGTTCCAAGTCTTTTCGCCCTCGGTGTAATCGAAGGTCATATCTTCCCAAGTAATGTCGGCGGATATAGTTACAGGAGATTCCGCGCCTGCCTTATATTTGCCCTGCACGTCGGCAGTGGTGTCCGCAAAGGCAGGGACCGCCATAGAGGCTGTCATTGCCAGCGACAGTATGGATATAATAACTTTTTTCATTTTTCTGCCCTCCTTATTCCGCTGTAACGGTGTAAATGCCGTTTTCATCAGGTCCGCTGACGGTGCATCCTTCTGCTAGTTGAATACCGCCATATCTGCCTGTTTCATATTCATCCGGCTTAAAGTTATATGTACCCACGCCGCAGATGATCTTTGCCTCTTCTCTATAAACACTATCAAAAGAGAATTTGCCTATCCGAATATTACCCGACAGTTTTAAGGTCGGCGTACCGGTAGTAACCATGGGAACTTTAAGCGTCCCTAACGTAAAGTCGCCGGAAATGGTGACATCTTTCTTAACTTTCATTGTTCCGGTAATATTATTGACTCCCTCGAATTTCCAAATGCCGCCATAGCTGGTAAAGCAATCTTTCGTGATGACACAATCTCTCAAGGTCACATCTGAGTAATTATTATTGTCGCCCAACTCATCCAGAGTACAATTGTCAACGATCAGATGTTGTTCAGCTCTTCCAGTCATCTGCACATAACAACCGATAGTACCGTTGCTCAGCGTCTTTCTGTTCAGATAAAACTCCAGATCTTTTCCTGACGAAAGCGTCAGCATCTCGTATGCTCCGTTAAGATCGCTGTTTAGCTTTGCCTTGCCACCATTTTCAAATACACCGCGCAGATCCTCCAAATTTTTCACCATAGTGATGTCTGAGGGATCTGACGTGTCTGAGGTGATCTTTACTGTAATAGTTCCGATCTTCTGATCTTTTGTGATTGCACCTCCGGAAATGCCAAAAGCAGTTTTGTCTGTTGGGGTGTTTTCAATTGTTGTATTCTCTGCAGAAGAAAGATCAAACTCGGTCTTGTCAAAGCTGCCATTCAGCCCATCCACATCGGCTGCGTAAGGAGCTTGGGCTAGACGTTCCGTCGACTAAGGAGAAATTCGACCCACCGTTGGGTTTCTACGAAAAGTGCAGTATTATGGACGAAATGCCTCTGGCTTACTGCGTTATCGAACTTGTATTCGATGAGGATGGTCACGGTGTTGACTTTATTTTCCGCTACTGCAACAAAGAGATGGCGGTAGTTGAGGGTGTGCCCGTGGAAGAAATGCTGAATCGGTCTTTTTATGAAGTATTTCGCAACGGAGACCGAAAATGGCTGGTATCTTACGCAGATGTAGCACTCAACGGCACAAAGCACACGCTGAAGGATTTTAGCCCTGAGATTGGGAAAGACCTCACCATATATTGCTATCAGCCCGAACCCGGTTTCTGCACCTGCATCCTGCTGCCAGAATAAATGCACAACCTAAAATGACATTTCGTTAAAAAGCATAATGTAAAAAAAAGGCTCTGATAAGACCAATTTTAGGTCATCTCAGAGCCTTTAATCGTTAAATGAGGCACAGGTTCGATAGATACTTTTTTAGCAAGTTCTTCAAGATAATCAAGCGTAAGTTCACTTTCTGATTTTGAATTGAGCTCATCTAATGCTTCCAATAACGTCAACATTACAATACACCTCCTTACTCATAGCCATATATTACCTTGGTCTGTCCACTTTCTTCGCCAGGCCATCCGGATATGTTGTAAGCTTTGAACGCGTCAGTTAACAAAATTTGAAGGTGTTCTTTATCGTTTAGCAATCCTTTCGGGAAATCAATACGTGTTATTTTCCAACAAACTTGTTGTTCATGAATACTCTTTATTGCTTGAACAGGTATCGGATTTGATTTATACATAAAGATAAATTCCTCTATATCATTATTCGTGTCATGATGGTTATAGCAATGTGCTAACCATGTTTCAGAATTTTTGTCAATAGTTAAGTACAGGGGCATGATACCTTCTGTCGTGTCCCTAAAGCTCCCGTATGGGTTCTTAATCTTTTTCTTAGCCAGTTCCTCTCTTTGCGTTGGAGTCAGCTTTTCATTAACAAATGCCATAGTCTAAACCTCACAATAATAAAAGTATTTAAGGGTATTTTAAAGAGAACCCTTATGAAAACTCTTGCTGCGCTTGTATAGTAAATACAATGAATGAAACGTAAGCACTCAGAATCTCTTCCTAATGAATTATATAGATTATTTAATTGTTTGGTTGGGATTCCATTTATTGAATTCGTGTTGCCGATTTCTTCTATATTAGGGTTAACATCCGGATTTGGTTTTAATTATAGCTTCATCAATTTCGGCACTTGGTGCAACCCAAACAACAGTATCATCTCCAACAGGACGTCCCAATGTAACATCTTTGCCTGAAATATAGTCTTCATAACCTTTTTCAGATATTAGATAAGATGCACCTTTACTAAATATTTAGTCTATATTCATAATATACTCACCCCATAATTTTTAGTTGCAATGTTATTAATTCTTGTAATTTCCTGCCAAAGCCCATTTTCTTCATTCCAACCTTGCCATTCCTTACAAACACGAAGCTCCTTTTCGTGTTTTAATAACGTTTCCTTCAATTTCTCAATTAACTCTTGATTAATGAATTTAAATGGTGCTTCGTGTCTTTTTTCATTCCTAATTTGATTCCAACATACCATAAACGCTATCCAATTCTTTGCTGGATCGCAATCAAGAAGATACAATATGGCTTCTTCGAATTTGGCAACAATTTTTTCATTTTTAGTTTCCTTATAAAGTTTGTATACTCCAAAATCTATAATTCTACTAAAATCCGTTGGTACATTTGCTGGAACAAAGTGACTTATAGGACAAGCATATCCTTTCTCTCCGCAAAGGAACTCAGCAACCTCGTTATTTTCAAATGCTTTTTTTGTAAGTTCAAGCAGCTCTTCATTTGTAATTTGTTTTTCTAATTTCATAACATTTCCTTTCCCACCAAACGACGAATAAACATTTTCTATTTTTACATCAAGTATATCTATTTGTATCAATCATGGGGACATCTTCTAAAATATCATCTATCATTAACGTTGTGAATTTGAATGTAACCGTCAAACTCTCCGCATCTACCCCTCCGATGACTAAAGAAGTATAATAAACTTCATGCAACTCCATAGAGTAAATTACCCAATCTCAAAAAGTCTATAGAGCTGCTTAGACCAAATTAGATGTGGAGATAAAGATAATGAAAACAACGATCGCAACGGTAAAGAACGAATTTCGCCTGACTGAATGATCAGCCCAGATTCAGGCACAGAAAAGTAGCGGACTTAAAGTGCATAAATGGTGTGAAGAAAACGGTGTCAATGTTAATACCGTGTACTTGAATTTTGTTCAGATTATTTCGCTACTAATTTGTTATTTAATTCCTTGCCATTAATCTATTCATTCTCTAAAATATATTCATATTTATTATTAAAACTGATGACTTTTTTCATTTATTGTTTCTCCTTCCAGTCTAATGTTGCCGTATAAGTCTCATCTGAGAATGACCACCATGCAGTTCCGTCAGTCGCATCTCTGAAAGCCTCATACATGATCTCGCCATCCTCCATCCTCAATATCCGGTTTTTAAGTATTCATACTTATCGTAAAAAAACGTACTTACTCTTATCAGCACTATCAAAACGTAAAATATATTCCGCTATTTTACTGCTTATTTTTTCAATTCCACACTTTTGATTGGAAATATAATTGATCATATATTTTATCGTGTCTAAAGCTATAAACCTATAGTTTTTCCAATCTTCCGTTAAAATTGCCGTCAGGTTCTGTTAAAGCCCAAACACTTCTACATTTTGTACACTTATAATAAAATTTTTTATGTCCATAACCATCATACTTATTAATGGAGTGTTTTTTACAAAGTTTCTTTGCTTTTTTTAATTCAGCAATATATTTTTTTAGATAACAAAAATCGGAAATATCGTTAAACTCATCAACTTCAGCTAGTACTTCACAAACACATGATATTTTCATTGATTTTATAATATTATTTTCTATAACAATTAATGGATAACCTTTCCAATCAAACCATATTGCATCATCTGCTATAAAATACAACCGTTTCTCACCCAAAAAGGTTTTGTTTGCTATAGTCATCAATTCTATTTTTTCATTAATTGTTGCTTTTTTATTTGGATACCACTCTATTTTATTAGCAAGCACCAAAAAATAATCTATTCCTATTTCTCCATGAAATGTTGCTATTTTATCATTATATTTTACATGAATTTTATCGCTACTTGCTTTGCCTACTGTTACAAATTCCATATGCATTTTCAATTATCACTTCTCCTTTAACCAATTGATGATGCTTCCATTTAATGAAAATAGACCTGATAAACCTGATGTAAATTCACAAGTTCTTGGAATGTTAATTAATAATTGATTGCTAGTTCCAAAATTAGCTAGCTTTGAAACACTTGTTACCATTGCTATAGCTAATACTGCTCCTATTACAATTGTTACTGTGATGAGAATCTCTTTCCAACGCTCCTTACACCACTCACAAGCGTTATCCCATTTTTTCTTCCAACCAGCTTTTCTCAATATCCGGCTATAAGTACTCATATTTCTCATAAAAGTCATTTTTGCTTTTATTGATAGCATCAGCCGCATTTTAGTCAATAGTCACAACATCGGAAATGTATTCACTAATATTTTCTTTCAATGACTCAAGTGATTTAATTTTGTCCTCTTGGGTCTGCGTTGATGATTTTATTGAGCTGATAACATCATCAACGTCGTATATGCTTTCATCTATGGAAAGCACTTTTGATTTCAGTGATTTCAAATCAGCATTATCATTAATAAATAAAGGGTGATAATATTTTACGGCATATTCAGGAGCAATTTTTATTATTGACATAATTTTATTTTCAATTGTTTTGCAGTAATCATTTCCTAATTTATAGTATATAGCATTGACAAGGTGCAAAACCATTTTCAATAGTGGCATGTGTTTTCTAAGTTCAATTATCTGTTTGCTTCTTATGTGTTTAGTGGTTCGCATCTTCTCATAGTTTAAACCTCAATACAATATTTCAAATAATAAATATTCCATCTCATCTCACCTTAATTGTTTTTTTCCAAAAATTCATCTGATACGCTCTAATTATATGGAAATGATAAATGAGAAACTTGTTTTACTCTACATCCTAATGCCGTTAGAGTGCGGAGTAATATCAACACATTTTCTTTGTAATCCTTGCTACATTCAAACCAATAATCTGCCCCTTGGTCCACAGAAGCAAAATAGGCTATTAATATTCCTTCTTTAATATATTTTTGAGGCTGACTAATGATAGATGTTGCTAAAAAATCCGTCCAATTAACCTTATTATCAAAATAATATATCATTGACTCGCACGCACAATCAAAATGATTTATATTTATTTTCGCATCGCTTAATCTCAAAAAAATATTAAATGGGTCATTAATGATTTCTGATTTTTCTAAGATTACCTTTGTATCAACTATTTGAGAAAGATATTCTTCCGGCAATCTGTAACCATGAAAAAATATCTTTTTTCCTTTAGAAAAATCATATAAAAACTCGTTTAATACCTTGGCAGCAGAAATATTTTCATTAATGTCCGAAGTCCAAAAAACAATTGAATCTTTATCTATTCTATATTTTACAAATACTTCATTATTGTATCTCATAATGACTAATCCTCACTAAGAAAATAATTTGATATGACACGAGATATACTCGAATCAATTATTGGAGATAAAGGAACATGAGCTTTACTTCCAAACAAAGAAGGAAAATAATAATGTAAATATCTTGACACGTCAAATTCAATTCTAAATGACTTAGAATTATAACTTGAAAAATTTATTGAAATACCCTTAGGATTTGTTGTCGTATAAGATGTTATTTTACCATAATTAGCATTAGAAGTTTTGCCAATTCTAAATAACTCTTTTGCTTTTGAAAGCCAGGAAGAATTTTTTAATAGTGAACCAAAGGCTTTAGAAAAGCCATAGCTAGCCCCTGCAAATGCAGCTCCAAATGCACCAGAAAAAGCAGCATTGAAAAATACCTCGCCTAACGAAATATCTTCACCTTTAATTAATATATCTCCTAAATCGCTAATTAGCGAGGAACCCAAGCCCGATGCTGCACCAATAAGCATAGTTTTGCCAAGTCCTAAAGCGGCTTTTCCTCCGGCAGACAACCCAAATCCCATTCCTCCTGAAATAATTCCTGCAATAGCTCCTGAAAACGCTCCGTTTTCAAAGCCATCCAAAACGAACCTCCTGTAACAGCAGAAATAATACCGCCGAAAAGACCTCCTATGCCTGTGCCGAACAATGCGCCTAATGCCATAGCACCCAATATACCACCGACACCGGTGGCTACTAAAATCACAGCCGCAATAACTATTACTATTGTTATAGCAGCTTTCCAATGATTCTTACACCATTCGCCGACCTTTTTGCAGCCGTCTTTGAATTTCTCCCAACGGCTTTTTTCACATTCGGGCTTCA